>JACXTT010004607.1_pt1 | contig 20433 bp, 21 predicted proteins | sample 9270951 | NCBI WGS metagenome assembly JACXTT01 (sample SAMN15532306, study PRJNA645909) | rock metagenome | isolation source: weathered quartz diorite | place: Puerto Rico | collected 2017-06-21
GCGAGTCCCTTCGTCGTCGGCTACGTGGATGTCGGTTTCTCCCGCAGCAAACCGGCGGTGTTCAGCGGCCTGAACTATCCGTTCTGAACCGCGCGACGATGACTGCCGGACGACGCCCGCGGTAGGCTTTTCGGGTATTTGCCGATTGCAACCGCCGCCGCGTCCCGTAGAATCCTCACCCTCCCGGGCGGGTGTAGTTCAATGGCAGAACTGCAGCTTCCCAAGCTGCTAACGTGGGTTCGATTCCCATCACCCGCTCCATCCCCACGCTCGAATGTCGTCGCAGAGGCACCCAGATGGGCGCGGACGTCGTCCCGCGCCACGTGACCTGACTCCAGAAAGACGAGCGAGTCGTGTTTCGGGGGCGGCGCCGATCCGTATCCGAGTGCAGTAACATGGTTAGCCTGTGAAATCACTCGGTTCAAGGGCGACCGGTGTTCGCCTGGAGCGCATGAGAGCATCGCTCCTCTGGGCGGGCGAGCGCTTCCGCAACGTGCATCCGATCCTGCCGGGTCTACGCGATCCGAACGCGCCCATGCCGACCTGGACCGATTTCTTCTGCGTAGAGGACCGCCGCGTGCCGGCGCAGCCACTGCCGTCCGTGAGTCCGCTCGAGGGCTGGCGGCGCAAGCCCGACAGCGGCCTTCGAGCGACCTGGCTCGGCCACTCGACCGTCCTGATCGAGATCGACGGTGTGCGAGTGCTGACCGATCCGGTGTGGGGACCGCGCGCGTCGCCCCTGCGGCTCGCCGGCCCCAAGCGCTTCCAGCCCGTGCCCGTCGCGCTGCGCGCGATGCCGCCCGTGGACCTCGTGATCATCTCGCACGACCACTACGACCACCTCGACTATCCAACGATTCGCGCGCTCGCGAAAAGCGAGGTGCCGTTCGTGACCTCCCTCGGCGTCGGTGCCCATCTCGAAGGGTGGGGCATCCGCCCGGAGCGCATCACCGAGCTCGAGTGGTGGGAATCGCACAAGCTTCCGAGAGGCGGCGTTCGGGTGACTGCTGCGCCCTCGCAGCACTTCTCGGGCCGTACGCTCAAGACTCGCAATGCGACCCTTTGGTCGTCATTCGTCGTGCGCTCCGAGCGCCATCGCGTCTTCTTCAGCGGCGATACCGGCCTGACCACTGAATACGAACAAATTCGGGCGCGGCTCGGTCCGTTCGACCTGGTGATGCTCGAGGTCGGTGGATGGAATCCCGCATGGGGCGACATGCATCTCGGACCCGAGAACGCGCTCAAGGCACTCGCACTCCTTGGTGGCGGCGCTTTTCTGCCTGTGCACTGGGGGACTTTCAGTCTTGCGATGCACGCTTGGGACCAGCCGGCCGAAGCCCTTCTCGAGCTGAGTCCCAGGAGTGACGCGCGGCTCATGATGCCGAGACTCGGTGAGCCCGTTGAACCCGCGCTCGCGTCCGGCCGTGTGGATCCCTGGTGGCGAAGCGTGGACAAGGTGGAGCTGCCCCTCGGTCCCCGATCTACCGAAGGCAAGCTGCCGACGGGGATGCCTTGGCCGATTGACTGAGGAGCGCTTCGGGCTGCCCGCTTGCGAGCGGGTCCGCCTCCCTCCCGGCGGTCCAATTTAGGCGTGTGCCGGCCGCAATATGGGTACGTTCGCGATGTTGCCACCGCATGGGCGCCGATACCGTGTGCGCTGAGAGGTCCTGCCAGTCCGCAGGAGTCACGAGGAGCTTCAGATGCACACCAAGACGGCCGTCATGAATGCCTGGTGCCTGCTTGGCGGCGCCATGATACCCAGCACGCTCTTCGGCGGCGACGTTGCCGCCAACGATCACAAGGTCGTCGTTGCCATTCACGTCAGCACGCAGGGGTTCGATCTGAGCCAGCCGAGCGACGCACAGAGGTTCTATCGCCGCCTGCAGTACGCCGCGCTGTCGGTCTGCACACCTGGCATCCGGGTCGGGCTGGTGCCGTCCGATGATCCAAGAGGTTGCTATGAGAAGGCGCTCGGAGATGCGATCCGTTCCGCCAGGACGCCACGACTCACACAGATCTATCTTGCAACCCACACGCTCGAGGAAGCCGCAGCGCGAGGCATCGATGTGCCTGCACAGGTCGCGGCGAAGTGACGGCGGCCGTTGAGCGCGCGGGCGCCCGCGGGCCGGCGCCAAACTACGGTCTCTTGTCGCGCTGCTCGCGAGTCAGCGCGACCGCCTCGGCGCGCGATTGCACGTTGAGCTTGGCCAGGATCGCCGAGATGTGGTGCTCGATGGTCCTGGGGGAGACAAACAGACGCTTGGCGATGGTCGTGTTGCGCAGACCCTCTGACAGCAGCGCGAGGATCTCTGCCTCTCGTTTCGTGAGCCCGAACGGATTCCGACGGGTCGAGGTCCGTGCGCCGCGCGGGATCCGGCGTACACCCTGCGCGCGCATCCGTCTGCGCAGGGACTGAGTCGCCGGGACCGCACCGAGTTGCTTCAGGATCGTGAGCGCCTCCCGCTGATCGGTTTCAGCCCCGTGCCAGGCAAGCAGGCTCGCGTGCTCGTAGGGGCAACCCAACGTTCTCCAGGTGCTCGCCGCACCACTCCAGTCCCCCGAGATCTCCTGTGCGTACGGCTCCGCGATATCTACCGGTTTTTCGCTCAGGGCTCCGACTCGCCACAGCCAAGCGGCCAGCTCACCGTTCATCCGCGGATCGCGTCGTCGCCGCGTCAGCTCGTACACGGCCTGGACCTCGCGGACGACACCCTCCGGATCCGCCGCGAGCCACGCGGCTTCGGCGCACACGACCGCGAGCATGCCCGCGCGCTGTAGCCCCGGTGTCGGGCCGGCGAGAGCGCGCGCTTCCTGCACAGGCCCGCTCACGTCGGGGTCGCCGCGGCGAACTCGCAGGTGCGCCAGAGTCCGCAGCGCAGGAATGCGCGTGATCGGTGTGGTACGCGGATGCCGCAGGACCGCTTCAACATCCTCGCTTGCTCCGTTCCAGTCACCTTGCTCGAACCTCAGGCGCGCGCTGTAGGCGAGTATGTAGGGCCGGCAAAAGTCGAGATCGCGCTCTTCGCAGTACGTCAGTCCGGCGTGCAGATATGCGGAGGCCTGCTCATATTGCCGGCGTGAAACTGCCATCGCGAGCAGGTTCGTGTACGCGCTAGCCACCTGTTCCTGCAAGCCGGCCGCCAGCGCGAGCTCCAGACTGCGGTTGAGATCCGCCCATCCCGAGGTGTCGCCAATGATGAGTCGCATCGTACCGAGAGTATTCAGCGCATCGCACAGGATCTCTTTGTTTGCTGACGGCTGTGCCAGCGCGATAGCCCGCTGCGCCGACTCGATAGCCGAGTCCGCCTCGTGCGCTTCCAAGGCGAGGCCCGCTCGATTGCAGTAGGCCATCGCTAATTCCGGGCTCGGCGGAAGGGACTCGAGCGTTGCGATGGCATCGAAGCAGTAGTGGTTGGCCTGCGTAGTGTTGCCCACGAACCAGCTCAGTCGCGACAACCAGCGCAGCGCGTCACCCTCCTTTAGAGGCTGCCCCTGAGCGCGCCAGATCTCCAGGGCAGACTGTTGGGCTCCAAGGGCGCGCCCATACTCGCCGGTCAGATAACACTCATACACCAGTTGTTCCTGAAGACGTGCATGCTCGGCGGGACAAAGACTATCGGCGTAGCGGAGAGCAGCCTGATAATGCGCTGCCGCTTCACGGTGGGCTCCCACCGATGCTGCTTCCGTGGCGGCAAGGGGAGCATAGCGCAGCACTTTCAACCCATCGCGCGCGCCGTCGGCGTGGTGGGCCAGGCGCGCAGCCGGGATATGGGGTCGTGCCGCAAGAGCCTCGAGCACCCTCGCATGCAGAAGCTGCCGGCGCAGTTGGGACAGCGAGTCTTCGAGCGCGCGGCGGGCCAGCTCATGCCGAAAGGCGAGAGAGTGGTCGTCGTAGCGCACCATGCCGATGCTCAGGCAGCTCTCGATGGCCGATTCATCGGGACGGGCAATCTGCTCGAGCAGCCACGGCTCGGTCCTCCCCGGCACCACACACACCAGCTCCGCGAGCTGCCGTGCGTCCCGCGAGAGCCTGCCAGTGCGCGCAAGCACCGCGTCACGCACCGTGGCCGGCACCGCTTCGCCTGCACCTGCCAGCACCTCGGTGACGAAGAAAGGGTTGCCGGCAGTAGTGTCGTACAGGCCTTTCGCCCCTCGATTCGCCTGCCTCGCAAGGCGGGTGACCGCGGCTTCCGAGAGCGGTGCCAGCGACATCCGGTGCGTACTTGCGTGGGGCAGCTCCCCGATCACCATGCGCAAGGGATGCCGCGGGCTCAGCTCGTCGTCCCGGTACGTCGCGACCAGCATTGCGCGGATGCGATGCATGCGCCGCCCCAGGTACTTGAGCAGGTCGAGCGTCGCCTCGTCCGCCCAATGCACGTCCTCAAACACGATCAGCGCCGTTGTCCGCTCGAGCTCATCGAGTACGGCAGTGAATATCGCGTCGCGACTCGCGCCGGAACTCAGGGTCGCTGACAACCGACCCTGCGTTTGCCGGGCGATGTCGTGCAACGGAGCGAGAGGGCGAGGAGTAAAGAGCGCATCGCAGGCTCCCCAGAGCACGCGCGCCGCGCTTTGCCGGCTCGAAAATTCCTGCAGCAGCGCGGTTTTGCCGATGCCCGCTTCGCCGGCGATGAGCGTAGTGCAACCCCCGTGCTGAACGGCCGTGTTGAGCCAGGCCGACAGGTCCGCGAGACTTTGTTCGCGCTCGAGCAGCTCCATGGACGGCGTACCGGAAAGAATGTTGAGCGGCGCGCTGCCGCAATTCTACATTCAAGCCGGTGGGAGGCGGCCGGGGTCGGCAGGCTAAGGCCGCCTGAGCTCCGCGACGTTGACCTCCGTGCGCAGCTGGAAGCCGAGGCCCTCATAGAGCGATATGGCCGCGCGGTTCGTCTTCCACGCATGGAGGAACGGCTGGTCACCGCGGGCCTCGATGGCGGCAACGACAGCCGCGGACAAGCGGCGCGCGAGACCGCGGCCCCTAAACTCCGGGTGAGTGCAGACGCCGCTGACTTCGGTGTAACCGGGGAAGCGCATGCGCTCGCCCGCCATCGCTGCCAGTCGTCCGCCGATCCGGATCCCGAGAAACCTTCCCATGACATGGGTGCGCGGGAGGAACGGCCCCGGTTCCGTGAGCCTGGCCAGGACTAACATCTCGGGCGCGTCGCTGTCCCCGAGCATGAGGATGTCGTCGTGCGCGGATTCGGGGGGCATTCTTCGAGTGGCGAGCATCTGCACGCCTTTGGCCTCTTTCACCGCCAGGAGGCCCGTCGGGATGACGATCTCCGGCACCTGCAGCAGAAGCACACTTTCGCCCGGACGCACCAGGGCAGCCAGGGCGGTCAGTGCTGCCGGAGAATCGTCGCAGGTCGAGGCGAGGAGGTTGACCTCTCGCACAAACCGCCGAGCCAACAGACCCCCTTCAGATAAGGAAGCGTGGTGAGCGCGCAAACTCGCCCAGACGGGCCGATCAAGCGAGTGCATGCCGTCTAGTCCTAGTGCGCAAGCGCGCTGCCCGGACATTCAGAGGAGCCGCGGCGAGCGTCTCTTCCACAGCGGAAAGTTGCGCGAGGAAGGGTTGGTCAGCTCCCGCCCGCGCAATACCTTTCCGGCCTCATGTCCTCGGGCGCACCGAGCTCGCCGGGCGGCGGGTAGCGCTGGCTGAACGTGAAGGCATGCGGACTCGGGCCGTTGCGGCGCAGATGCTCGAGCCGCTCGAGCGCCTCCGCGACGCTCGGGATGTGTCCGGCCGGAACCCACCAGAGGACCATGTATGCCTCAGTCGGCCTCTCGAACCACTGTCGCCGCCGCACCATCACCGCGGTGTGGGCCGAGCGATAGACGAATTCAAACAGCGACTCGATCGTCGCCCACACCGACATGTTCACGAGGAAATACGGATCCTCGGAGACCTTGATGTCGGTGGCATTGCCGCTGTCGGACTGAAGCCGCCAGACGAAGCCGGGCGAGATGTCGGCGAGCGCGTTGACCTCATTGAGCTTGGCCATGAATTCCGCCAGCTGGGGGCTGTCGGTGGGAGCGAGCACGCGGCCGACGTTGAGCTGCGCAATGTGCCATCCATACATGTGTTGTGGTCTCCAGGATTCGGCGGCCGGTCCGGCGACGGGGCCGTGATGGATTATAGCGGCGGCGCTGCGACCGACTTCCATCGGGAACAGCGGCTGGTCGCTGCGGGGATGCGGCCCACCGTGCAGTTGGCCATTTCAAGGAGCGCCCCGTAGAATTAAACAAGGGAGGCGAGACATCCGTGACAACTCCCGCTGGCGGCGCATCGCCGCGTTCCAGGGCCAGGCTTGCCGGTGTCTTTTATTTCATCACCTTCGTCACCGGGGGTATCGCCCTTTTCGCTTCGGGCACCCTCGGCGTCGCGGCCGGCCTCATCGCAGGCTTCAGCTACATCGTCGTGACGCTGCTCCTCTACGTCATCTTCAAGCCGGTGAGCCGCGGTCTTTCGCTCTTCGCCGCCATCGTGAGTCTCGTGGGATGCAGCATCGCACCCCTCAGTATGGTCGTGAAGCTTCCCGGGCAACCCAACGACATCAGTCTGGTGTTTTTCGGATTCTATTGCCTGCTGATCGGCTACCTCATCATCAGGTCCACCTTCCTCCCCCGACTTGTGGGTGCCCTGATGTTGTTTGCCGGTTTGGGGTGGCTGACCTTTCTGTCACCAGCCCTGGCGCGAGATCTGTACCCCTATGGGTTCGTTCCCGGCATCATCGGGGAAGGAGCGCTGACCCTGTGGCTGTTGTTCTTCGGAGTCGACAGCGATAAATGGACTGCACTGGCCAACGCCCGGTGACCCTGTCCGGGCGCTGGGGCCCAGCGCGGATCTCGCCCCACTCGCAGGATCGCAGCCGCTCCGGGTGTTCCCCGTGAGGTCTGTCAGGCGCCTGTGACCATTCGGTGACACTCCCCCCAAGGCCGGCTGGTTAAGCTCGCCCGATGCACCAGATCGGTGTCGTCGGGCTGTCCTATCGCCACGCGGGAGTCGAGGAGGTCGCCCGCTTTGCGCTCCCGAGGGCGGAGATTCCGACGCGGCTCCCGGCACTGCGCGCTCTTCTCAAAGCCGCCGAGATTCTCTACGTCGGCACCTGCAACCGGGTCGAAGTGGTCTATGCCACCGAAGACGGCCGCGCCGCCGGCGACAGCCGCCAGGATGTCTTTCGCATGCTGACCGGCCGCGAGCCGCAGCCGGGGGAGGCCGCGCGGATCCTGCGGGCCTGGACCGGTGAAGCCGCGGTCGAGCATCTGTTCCTGCTCGCCTGCGGACTCGACTCCGCGCAGACCGGCGAGCATGAGATTGCGGCACAGCTGCGCGGCGCGTGGGAGGACTCGCGCGCCGCCGAGACCTGCGGGCCGGTTCTGGATCGTCTGATGGGCGAGGCGCTGGGAATGGCGCGGCGCGTGCGGCGTCTGAGCGCCGGTGTGCGCTCACCGTCTCTCGGGGACCTCGCGGCCGACAGGGTACTGCAGCACCTCGGCGGCCGACCGGGTCGTGTGGCGCTCCTCGGTGTGTCCCCGATGACGCGCCGCTGTGCCGCCATCCTGCACGAGTCCAGGCTTCCGCTTCTGATCGTCAATCGGACGCTCGAGGCGGCGGAGGAGCTCGCCGGCAACGTATCCGGCGAAGCTGTGCCGCTCGATCGCTTCCGCGCCCAGCCTCCCGCTGTCGATGCGCTCGTGCTGGCCGCGGGTGGCGGCGAGCCGGTGCTCGATGCGCAGGCGCTCGCGCGGCTGCGAACCAGCGCCAGGGCCGCGCCTCTTCTCATCGACTTCGGCGTGCCTCCCAACGTCGATCCCGCGGCGGCGCAGCGCGCGGGGCTGCCGCGTGTCGGGATGAGCGATCTCATCGAGGCGGCGCAAGGCCGGCGGCTCGCGCAGCTGGTACGGCTCGCGCCGGTGCGCGCCGCGATCGATGAGCGCCTGGCGCACCTGCGCTCCGAGCTCGCGACGCGCGCCATCGGGCCACGGCTTGCGGACCTGCGCGGCGCCTTCGAGCAGATCGCCGCCGAGGAGGTGGCGCGTGCGCTCAGGCAGGAGTTGCGTACACTGGATGAGCAGCAGCGCGGACAGCTCGAGCGGCTGGCCTCCACGGTGGCGCACCGCCTCGCGCATCTGCCGCTCGTGGGGCTGCGCGCCGCCGCGGTGCACGCGAACCAGGACGTGGTGGACGCGTTCTTCGATGCCGCCCGGCGGGGCCGCGGGCGCGGCCATGCCGCGACGCTCGAGACGCGCGAGACGGATGAGGTGACGGAACCGAAGAGGCCATCATGACGACCGATCCCCGGACCGACAGCGTTTGCGAGACGCGGCGCCCCCGCTCCGCGGAGCTTTACCGGCGCGCCTGCCGGGTCATCCCCGGGGGCGTGAACTCCCCGGTGCGCGCCTTTCGCGCGGTCGGGGGCACACCGCTCTTTATCGCGCGCGCGGCCGGCGCCGAGGTGTTCGACGCCGACGGCCGCACCTATCTTGACTTCGTCGGCTCCTGGGGCCCGCTGATCGCCGGGCACGCGCACCCAAGGGTCACCGCGGCGGTGAGCGCGGCGCTCGCGCGCGGCACGACCTACGGTGCGCCGTGCGAGGCGGAGGTGGAGCTTGCCGAGCACGTGGTGAGCGCCTATCCGGCGGCCGAGCAGGTGCGCTGCGTGTCCTCGGGCACCGAGGCCGTCATGAGCGCGATCCGCGTGGCGCGCGCCTTCACGGGGCGTGATCTCATCGTCAAGTTTGCCGGCTGCTATCACGGCCATGCCGATCACCTCCTGGTCGCCGCCGGCTCGGGACTCGTCACCTTCGGCCGCCCGTCCTCGGCCGGCGTGCCCGAGCCCTTCACGGCCTGCACTCGAGTGCTGCCGCTCGATGACGAGGCGGCGCTCGAAGCGGTGTTCGAGCGCGAAGGCTCGCGCATCGCCGCGGTCATCATCGAGCCGGTGCCGGCCAATCACGGACTGCTGCCGCAGCGGCGCGAGTTCTTGTCGGCCCTGCGCCGCGTCACCGCCCGCCACGGCTCGCTCGTCATCTTCGATGAAGTTATTTCCGGGTTTCGCCTGGCGCGCGGCGGCGCCGCCGAGCTCTTCGATATCGCGCCCGACCTCGCCACCTTCGGCAAGGTGATCGGCGGCGGCATGCCGGTTGGGGCATTCGGCGGGGCGCGCCGCATCATGCAGCGCCTCGCCCCGGACGGCGACACCTACCAGGCCGGCACGCTTTCCGGAAACCCGGTGGCGATGGCGGCGGGACTCGCCACGCTCGAGCTCCTCGAGCGCGAATCCGGCTGGGCGCGGCTCGAGGCGATGGGCGCCGCGCTCGAGCGGCTGCTGCTGCCGGTACTCGATGAAGCGCCCTACCCGGTGCACCTGGTGCGGGTCGGATCGCTCTTCTGGATGTCGTTTCACGAAGCCGGCGCCCCGCGCACGGCGGCGCCGCTCGCGGCCCGCGAGACGAGGCGCTTCGCCGCCGTCTTCCACGCGATGCTCGAGCGCGGGATCTACCTGCCGCCCTCCGCCTACGAGGCGTGCTTCCTGTCGCTCGCGCACACGGAGGGCGATCTCGCACGCTTCGCCGGGGCGCTGCGCGAGTCGCTCAGGGCGAGCGGATGAAAGCCACCCGCGTCTTTCAGCTCACCACGCTCGCGCTGCTGGTGGTTTCCGCGGTGCAGGTGGGCTGGTGGATATTCGACCAGCGCGCCTACACGATCGAGAAGGTGCATGCGGCGCGCGCGGCTTACGCCGCGCAGGCCGCCGCCGCACAGGCACTCCTCGATACCGGGGTGAGCGCGGCGCGTGTGCAGCAGCTGCTGCCGCAGATCGTGGTCGAGGGCGGCCATGCGACACTTGCACCCAGGGTGGAGGAGATACTGCGCACCGAGGAGCGCCGTCGCATACACCAGTACGCCTGGGAAGGCGCGTTCTTCCTGCTGGCGCTCGCGGCGTGCATCCTCGTGATCGCGCGCGCGCTGCGCGCCGAGGCGCGGGTGCTCGAGGAGCAGGACAACTTCCTCGCGCTCGTCTCCCACCAGTTCAAAACCCCGCTCGCGAGCCTTCAGCTCTCGCTCGAGACCATGGCGCTGCGCACACTCTCGCCCGAGCAGTCGCGCACCCTCATCGCTCGCATGCTCGCGGACCTTGCGCGCATGGAGGCGATGGTGGCGCAGATCCTCGAGAGCGCGCGTCTCGAGCGGGGCCGGGTCGACTTCAAGTCCGAGCCGCTCGATCTCGGGACCGCGGTGACACGCGTCGTCGCGCAGCTCGAGGAGCGCGCCCGCCAGGAGCACATCGCGATCTCCTGCGACATCGAGCCGGGGCTGCAGGTCGTGAGCGATCCGCTGGCGCTCGACGTCGTGGTGCGCAACATCCTCGAGAATGCGCTCGCCGCGGTGACGCCGCACGGCGGGGGCAGCATCGCACTCAGTGCACGGGCGCTCGGCGGTGAAGTGGAGCTCTCGGTGCGCGACAGCGGTGTCGGCTTTCGCAGCGCCGACGGCGCGCGGCTCTTCGAGCGCTTCACGCGGCTGCATCCCGGAGGCGGCAGCAGCGGCCACTACGGCACCGGACTCGGCCTGTTCATCGTGCAGCGCCTGATGCACCTGGCGCACGGCCGTGTCAGCGCGCACAGCGACGGCGTCGGACAGGGAGCACGCTTCGTGCTCATCTGGCCGGCGGCGGCCCAGGGGCAGCGCTCATGAGCAGCGCCGCGCCGGCAACGCACGTGCTGGTGGTCGAGGACGATCCGCATCTCGCGGCCGGCGTCATGGAGAATCTGCGCCTTGAGGGCTACGAGGTGAGCACCGCGGGCGATGCCGAGCGGGCACTCGAGTGGCTGCAAGGGCAGCACTGCGCGCTCATCGTGCTGGATGTGATGCTGCCGGGGATGGACGGCTTGTCGATGTGCCGCACGCTCCGCGAGCAGGGCAACAACACGCCCGTGCTCTTTCTCACCGCACGTGGCGATCCGGTCGATCGGGTGCGCGGGCTCGAGGCGGGGGGCGATGACTACCTTGCCAAGCCCTTCCACCTGCAGGAGTTCCTGCTGCGGGTGCGCGCGATCCTCAGGCGCTGGGACTGGTACCGCAGCGCCTCCGCCACCGCGGCCACGGCGGTGCTGCGCTTCGGCGGCAATGAAGTCGATTTCCGCGCCTTCCGCGCCCGCGCCTGGAACGGCGAGGCGCAGGAGCTCACCGAGAAGGAGGCGATGATCCTCAAGGTGCTCGCCGAGCACACCGGCGAGATCGTCTCGCGCGAGGATCTGCTCGAGCGCGTGTGGGGGTACGATGTGTTTCCCTCGACGCGCACCGTGGACAATTTCATCCTGCGGCTGCGCAAGCGCTTCGAGAGGGATCCCGCCAACCCGCGTCACTTCCTCACCGTCTGGGGAGTCGGCTACCGCTTCCTCGCGGAGGGCGAGCCGTGAGCGCGCCACGCCCGCTGCGCATCGGCACGCGCGCCTCGCAGCTCGCGCTCTGGCAGGCGCGCCACGTCGAGCGGCTTCTGCGTGCGCAGCCCGGCGCGCCGCCGGTGGAGCTCGTGCACATCAAGACCGAAGGGGATGCGAAGAGCGATGTGCCGCTGTGGCAGGTCGGCGGGCGCGCCTTCTTCACCAAGGAGATCGATCGCGCCTTGCTCGCCGGTACGGTGGACATCGCGGTGCATAGCCTGAAGGATCTGGCCACAACGCTCGAGCCCGGCGTCGAGCTCGCCGCGGCGCTCGCGCGCGAGGACCCGCGCGATGCCTTCCTGAGCCGCAGCGGCGCGACTCTCGCCGCGCTGCCGCGCGGGGCGCGCGTCGGCACCAGTAGTCTCCGGCGCCGCGCCTTTCTCGCGCGCGCACGCCCGGATGTGGTATCGCTCGAACTGCGTGGCAACGTGCCGACGCGCATCGAGCGGCTGTGCTCGGGCGACCACGACGCCATCATTCTCGCCGCCGCGGGAGTCAAGCGGTTGAAGCTCGAGCAGCACGTTACCGAGTACCTCTCTCCCGAGGTGTTCCCGCCGGCCGTGTCGCAGGGCGTGATCGGCGTGTGCGCGCGCACCGGGGACGAGGCGACGCTGCGGTGGCTCCGGCCGCTCGATGACGCCGAGGCGCGCCTCGCGAGCAGCGCCGAGCGCGCGCTGCTGCGCAAGATCGAGGGCGGCTGCCAAGTCCCCCTCGGCGCGCTCGCAACGGCTCACGAGCGCTGGCTCGAACTCACCGCCTGCGTGTGCGCGCTCGATGGCTCGCAGTCCCTGAGCGCCCGTGCGGTGGCCTCCGCCGTCGCGGGATCGAAGCTCTCGAGCGGGGACGCGGTGGCGCTCGGTGAGCGCGTCGGAGCCGAGCTGCTCTCGCGCGGTGCGGCAGGCCTCATCGCGCGAGAGCGCGCTGCGCTCGCGGTGGAGGCGCCGTGAACGCGATCCTCGATCTGAAGCCCGTCGTGGTCACGCGTGCCGAGACGAACGACGGTCCCTTGACACGCGAGCTGCGCAGCCTCGGGGTGCCAACGCTGCTGTGGCCGGCGGTGAGCGTGACGCCCGCCGACCCCGGCCCGCTCGTTGCAGCGCTCGCGGCCGTCAGCTCCTTCGGCTGGATCGTGTTCGCGAGCCGCAACGCGGTCGCCGCGGTGCTCGCGCGACTGCCGAGCGCGCCCGCGGGGGTGCGCATCGCCGCGCTCGGCAAGGCGAGCGCGCTCACTCTGCGACAGCGGGGCTGGCCTGTCGATCTCGTGCCCGATGAGGCCAACGCGGCGGCGCTGGTTGCGGCGTTCGCCGCGCAGTGGCGGCCCTCGGACGCGGGTGTCAGGATCCTCTATCCGGCGAGCTCGCGCGCGCTGCCGACGATTGCCGCGGGACTCACACAGCTCGGAGCCCAGGTCACACAGGTCGACGCCTACCGCACCGAGGGCGGGGCGCTCGATGTCGAGGACTGCCGCGCCTGGATAGCGCGTGGGGGCGTCGGCGCCGTAACCTTCGCGAGCCCCTCGGCGGTGAACGAGCTCGCCCGCGCGCTGGGGGATGAAGATTTCGAGCGGCTGCTCTCGGGTGCCGCCGCGGTCGCCATCGGCCGCACCACGGCGCGCGAGCTTTCGGCGCGCGGCCACACTGCGATCGTCGCCGAGTCGGCGACGCTGCAGGGACTCGCGCGCACGACACTCCGGGTACTGCAGAACCGAGCCTGATTGCCAACGAGAGACCGAAGACCTATGGGATTTCCTCAAGAGAGACCGCGACGCACCCGCCAGTCGGACGCCTGGCGGCGGATGGTGCGCGAGACGCGCCTGACGCCCGATGCGCTGATCTACCCGCTCTTCGTCGTGCCCGGGCGCGCGGTGCGCCACGCCGTCGAGAGCATGCCCGGGATCTTCCAGCTGTCAGTCGACGAGGCGGTGAAGGATGCGAAGGCCGTGGCCGCGACGGGCGTGCCGGCGGTGCTGCTCTTCGCCGCTCCCGCGCACAAGGACGCGAAAGCCACGAGCGCGACCGACCCCAAGGGACTCGCCGCGCAGGCGATCTCGGCCATCAAGGAAGCCTGCCCGCAACTCGTCGTGTGGGCGGACGTGTGCCTCTGCGGCGCGACTGACCACGGGCACTGCGGCCACGTGCTGCCGGATGGCGCCATCGACAACGATTCCTCGATTCGCACCCTCGCCGAGGTGGCGCTGAATTACGCCCGTGCGGGAGCGGATGCGGTCGCACCCTCCGACATGATGGACGGGCGCGTCGCGGCGATCCGCGCGCGCCTCGATGAGGCGGGTCTCACCTCGACGCCGATCGTCTCTTATGCGGCCAAGTTCGCCTCCTCCTTCTACGGCCCGTTCCGCGAGGCCGCGGAGTCGGCGCCCGCGTTCGGCGATCGCCGCTCCTACCAGATGGATCCGGCCAACGCGCGCGAGGCACTGCGGGAAGTGCTGCTCGATGTCGAGGAGGGGGCGGACCTCGTCATGGTGAAGCCGGCAGGGCCTTATCTCGATGTGATCCGCCAGGTGCGTGATGCGGTGCGGGTGCCGGTGGTCGCCTATCAGGTGTCCGGAGAGTTCAGTCTCATCAAGGCCGCAGCGGCGCGCGGCTGGATCGATGAGCGCGCCGCCGTCCTCGAGACACTCACCGGCATCCGCCGCGCCGGTGCCGATCTCATCATCAGCTACTTTGCGCCCGAGGTGGCGCACTGGCTGCGCGCATGAGCGGAGGTGCGCAGAAAGGCGGTGGGGCCGCCCCGGCTGCGCGCGCCACCGACGCCGGAGCTCGAGTGCCGGCGTTTCTCGCCGCGTGCCGCCGCCAGCCCGTGCCGCATCGTCCCATCTGGATCATGCGCCAGGCGGGGCGCTACCTGCCCGAATACCGCGCGCTGCGGGCGAAGGTCGACTTCGAGGCGCTGACCCGCACACCCGAGCTCGCGGCGGAGGCGACGCTGCAGCCGCTTCGCCGTTACGAGCTCGATGCCGCGATCCTTTTCAGCGACATCATGACGCCGCTTCAGGGCATGGGCGTTCAGCTCTCGTTCGAGCCAGGACCGGTGGTCCGCGAGCCCATCCGCACCGATGCCCAGATCGAGGCGCTCCCTGCGCTGGTCGCCTCGCGTGACGTGCCTTTCGTGCTCGAGACCATCCGCCTGGTGCGCGCACAAGTGCCGCGCGGCACGCCGCTCATCGGCTTTGCCGGCGCGCCGTTCACGCTCCTGTGTTACCTGGTCTCCGGCCGGCCGTCGAAGGAGTTTGCGGCCGCGCGCACCTTTCTCTATGCGCAGCCGCAGTCCGCGCAGCGTCTGCTCGAGCGTCTTGCGGATGCCATGGCCGAGTATCTTGCGGCGCAGGCCGCGGCGGGGGCCCAGGCGCTGATGCTCTTCGAGTCGTGGGCCGGACTCCTCGGCACGCGCGAGTTCACTCGCTTTGCGCTGGCTGCCGTGCAGCGCACCGCGGCGGTCCTGCGACGATCGGGGGTGCCACTCATTTATTACATGAACCAGGGCTCGCATCTCATGAGCGCGGTGGCCGAGCTCGACGTGGACGTGGTCGGGGTCGACTGGCGCTCGGGACTTTCCGAAGTGCGGCGCGTCCTGGGTCCTGCTAAGGCGGTGCAGGGCAATCTCGATCCGGCGGCGCTCTTTGCCCCACCCGAGGTGCTCCGCCAGCAGGTCGATGCGGTGCTCGAGCAGGCCGGCTCCGCCCCCGGACACATTTTCAACCTGGGTCACGGCATCTGGCCCGACACCGACCCCGACGCCGTCGCGCGTCTCATCGATTACGTGCATGAGCGCGGGTAGCGATCTCGCGGCCACCGCGACCGCGTATTTCCGGGACCTGCAGGCGCGGTTGTGCGGTGCGTTCGAGGCGTTCGAGCCGGTCAGCCGCTTCGAGGCCCGCAGCTGGACGAAGCCCGCCGGGCATCGGCTGCAGGGCGGCGGCGAGTCACGCCTGATGAGGGGGGTGGTCTTCGAGAAGGTGGGCGTCAACGTGAGTCACGTCTGGGGGGTCCTCGCACCCGAGGCGCGTCCCCAGGTGGCGGGGGCCCAGGAGTCCGACGGCCGCTTCGTCGCCTGCGGCATCTCGCTCGTCGCCCACATGATGAATCCCTACGTGCCCGCGGTGCACATGAACCTGCGCTATCTCTCCACGAGCCGCGCCTGGTTCGGCGGCGGCTCGGACCTGACGCCGACCTTTCCGTTCGCGGAGGACACCGAGGCGTTTCACGCTGCGCTGCGCGCGGCCTGCGATCGCTACCGGCCGGACGCATACCGGGAGTTCAAGGCGTGGTGCGACCGGTACTTCTACCTCCCGCACCGGCAGGAGCCGCGCGGCGTGGGGGGGATCTTTTTCGACGATCTCGCCGGCTCTGACCCGAAAGCGGATTTCGCGTTCGTGCGCTCGGTGGGGGAGGCGCTGCTCGCGGTCTATCCGGTGATCGTGGCGCGGCGCAAGGACACCCCTTACGATGAGGCGGCGCGCGAGCGGCTACTGGTGAAGCGCGGGCGGTACGTGGAATTCAACCTGGTCTACGATCGCGGCACGAAGTTCGGCTTCAGCACCGATGCCGACCCGGACGCTTACTTGATGAGCTTGCCGCCGCTCGTGAAGTGGTGATGCACGGGTGCGCGCCGCGCGTGGATCCGCGCCGCGCGAACGACCACCCAGCTGACCGGCGTCGTCCAGAAGAGCCGCGCCGAGTGGGCGGCGGCGGCGCGCCAGTGCTCACCGAGAACCCCGGCGATGGCTTCGAGCGTCTCGGCCGGCGGCTGCCAGAGCCGCCTCAAACCCTTGTAGTCCCCCACGATTGCCTCCTTCCCTTCATATACGCTTCATAGATGAAGAGTCTTCCGATGCCGCTCGAGTTCCGCCAAAAACTGTTGCCAATCAGCGACTTCTGGGGGTGAGGGCGACTCAAACGCGTTCCCCGCGAGCGCTCTCTAAGTAAACAGATGACTCAGGCGCAGGCCGAGGAGACGCGGATCGATTGGGAGGCGGCGCTCGTCCGGCGTGCCTGCTCAGGAGACGCGCGCGCCTTTGAGAGGCTCTATCGCGATCACGTGGGCCGGGTGTACGGCCTGTGCCTGCGAATGACCCGGGATGCGCACCTGGCGGAGGACTGTACGCAAGAGACTTTCGTCAACGCGTGGCGGGCACTTTCGAAGTTCGAGACGCGCAGCTCGCTCGCGACCTGGCTGCACCGGATCGCGGTGAACGTGACCCTCGCCCGGCGCCGCAAGTCCCCGCCCCCGGAGCCCAGCGTCGAAGACGAGGAGGGTGAGGGCGCACGCGTCGAGTGGACGCTCGAGACGCCGGTGGAGGTGCACGAGATCGAAGAGGCAATCGGCGCGCTGCCCGATGGCGCGCGCGATGCGCTGGTGCTGCACGCGCTGTATGGTTACTCGCACGGCGAGGCGGCGGCGATGCTCGGGATCGCCGAGGGCACGTGCAAGGCTCAGTTGCACCGGGCGCGCAAGCTCCTGCGCGAGAGACTCGAGGTGGAGGTGGGCTGACATGAGCGACGACAGCCGCATCCGTAACGGACGCAAGGTGAGCTCGCTCGCGGAAATTCCGCAGGCAATCGAGCCGGCGCGCGATCTATGGCCGCAGATCGAGGCACAGATCAACGCGGAGCGCCGCTCGAATGCGGGCGCGGCCCGGGAGCCCCGCGGACAGCGGCGCGCCGTCATCTGGCGCCCGCTCGCGGCGGCCGCCATGGTGGCGAGCGTCGCGGTCGGCGTGTGGATCGGCCGCAGTGTCCTCCCGATCGCCGGCTCGCCGGGCACGCCGTCGCCCGTCAGCGCCTCGCGCGGTGCGCCCGGGCAACTCGAAGCGCCCTCGGCGTTCGAGGCCGCGTATGTGTCCGACCCGCGCTATCAGCGCCAGCGCGCGGCGCTCATGCGGGGGCTCGAGGCGCGGCTTGCGGCGCTGCCGCCGGATTCGCGGGAGAAGGTCGTCAAGAGTCTGACGGCGATTCGCCAGGCCAAGGTGGATCTCGAGAGCGCACTCGGCAAGGACCCGAGCAATACGCTGCTGCAGGAGCTGCTCATCAACACTTACCAGGATGAGATGCGGGTCCTGACGGACCTGCACCAGGCCAGCGATGCTGGCGCGGGGATCTGAATATGCGTGAAGTATCGAAAGTTGCGGCAATGATTCTCGTGCTGTGGGCGAGCGCGGCGGCGTACGCCACGAGCGGGAGCGACTTCGAGAAGGCGGTGCCGGCTGAACCCCGGGGGGTCGTCGACATCTCCAATGTCAGTGGCACCATCGAGGTGAGCGGCTGGGACCGTGCCGAAGTGAGTGTGCGCGCGCAGCTCGGCGCAGGCGTCGAGCGCGTGGATGTCACTTCCGATCGTGGGCGCGCCGTGGTCAAGGTCGTGCTGCCTCACCCGGGACACGGCGGGGACGCCGATCTTCATATCAAGGTCCCCAAGGAGAGCGAGGTCACCGTCTCGGCGGTGAGCGCCGACGTGTCGACCTCCGGATTGCTGGGGATGCAGCGCCTGAATTCGGTGAGCGGCGACATCAGCGCGGAGCTCGCCGGGTCGGACCTCGAAGCCAAGTCGGTCAGCGGTGACGTCAAACTCAAGGGACACGGCCAGCCGGCCCGGCTGCACGTGAGCTCGGTGAGCGGCGACGTCCGTCTCGATCATGGGGCCGGCGACCTGGAAGCGGGCACCGTGAGCGGCACGCTGGTAGTGTCGCTCGACAGCGCCCATTCGGTGCGCCTGCGCTCAACCTCCGGTGACCTGCACTTCGAGGGCAAGCTCACGCGCGGGGCGGACCTCGATGCCACCACGGTGAGCGGCGATCTCAGCGTGCGGGCGAGTGCCGACGGTGGCTACAACTACGAGGTCTCGAGCTTCAGCGGCGAGATCAGCAACTGCTTCGGTGCGGAACCGACCGAGCACCATTACACGGGACACAGGCTCGAGGGCACGCGTGGCGATGGCGCGGGCCGCGTGCACCTGAAGGCGATGAGCGGCGAGATCCAGCTGTGCGATCGCCGGTGACGCCGAGCGTGCGCCCCGAGAGCGCGAACCACTGAGCGCGCCGCAAACTCGCTAGAATTGGCGGGTGCCCGCCAGCGTCTCTCCGATCGCTCCCGCACTCCTCGAGTGGCACGCCCGCGGCGGGCGGCACGACCTTCCCTGGCAGCAGAACCGCACGCCCTACCGAATATGGGTATCGGAGATCATGCTGCAGCAGACCCAGGTCGCGACCGTCCTGCCCTATTACCAGCGCTTCATGGAGCGCTTCCCCGACGTGTGCGCGCTCGCCGCGGCACCGGTCGATGAGGTGCTGCACCTTTGGTCGGGGCTCGGCTACTACGCACGCGCCCGCAACCTCCATCGCGCGGCGGTGCGCATCCTTGAGGAGCACGGCGGGGAGCTTCCGCGGAGCTTCGACGCCCTCGCGGCCTTGCCTGGCATCGGTCGCTCGACCGCCGGCGCGATTCTCGCGCTCGCCCTTGGGCTTCGCTTCCCGATCCTCGACGGCAACGTGCGGCGGGTGCTCTCGCGCTACTTCGGCGTGCAGGGAGACTCGCGCGAGCGCTCCGTGGCGCAGCGGCTGTGGCAGCTCTCGGAGCGCTGCACTCCGCACGAGCGGGTGGATGAGTACACCCAGGCGATCATGGATCTCGGGGCGACGGTCTGCGTGCGGCGCAAGCCTCTCTGCAGCCGCTGCCCGCTCGCGGAGAAATGCATCGCGCGGCGCACGGGGCGGCAGCACGAGCTGCCTGCCCCGCGCGTGGCGCGCGCGCGGCGCCGGCGGCGCGTGTTCATGGTGGTGGCGCTGCGCGACGACGGGAGCGTGCTCCTCGAGCGCCGCCCCGAGAGCGGGGTGTGGGGGGGACTCTGGTGTCTGCCGGAGTTTTCCACCGCCACCGCGGCGAGCGCTTTCGTGCGCGGGAGCCTCGGCGCGGCGGCGATCGAGCCGCGAACGCTCGGTCAGCTCGAGCACGCGTTCACCCACTTCGATCTCTCGATCACACCGCTCCTCGTGCGCTGCCCGGGGCGGGGCGCGGTCGTGGAGGAGGGCGCGAGCCTCTGGTATAACATCCGCGCGCCGAGCCGCATCGGCCTGCCGGCTCCGATCACGACGCTGCTGTCGCGCCTGGCGGACGAGACGCTGTTCGATGCCGGGAGCGCGTGGGGATCCGCGCGCAGGCAAAATCCACGAGGTGTCGCGTGACCCGCATGGTGCAGTGTGTGCTCCTCAAGCGCGAAGCTCCGGGCTTCGATCGCGCCCCCTATCCGGGCGAGCTCGGCCGGCGCATCTATGAAAGCGTCTCGAAGGAGGCCTGGGCACGCTGGCTCCAACACCAGACAATGCTCATCAACGAGTATCGCCTGACGCCGATCGAGCCCAAGGCGCGCAAGTTCCTCGAAGGGGAAATGGAGAAATTCTTCTTCGGGGCGGGGTCGAAGGCGCCCGAAGGCTATCAGCCACCCAAGGGGACTTGAGTCACGATCGGCTCGAGGCGAGCCGCGCCAGACGCTAGAGGTGGATCAGGCCGCGCTTGTGCGCCACCGCCACCGCCTCGGTGCGGCTGATGGCATCGAGCTTGGTGAGAATGGCCTTGACGTGGGTCTTGGCGGTGCCCTCGGTGATCGAGAGCCGCCGCGCGATGTCCTTGTTGCTGCGCCCTTGAGCGACGAGCTGCAGCACGTCGAGCTCGCGCTGTGTGAGGCTCGGCTTCGCCATGCGCTGCAGCGCCTTGGCGGCCACGGTGGACGAGGTGTAGGGCCGGTCTTCGCTCACCGCGCGGATGGCGAAGAGGATCTCCTGGCGCGGGGCGTCTTTCAGCAGGTATCCCTTGGCGCCCTGCGACAGGCACTGAAAGATGTCCTCATCGCCGTCGTAGGTGGTCATGATGAGGATGCAGGCCTTGGGATTGATCTCGAGCACGCGCTGCACCACGGCGACGCCGTCACGCTTGGGCATGCGCAGATCGAGCACCATGACGTCGGGGCGCTGCTGCT
>JACXTT010004608.1_pt1 | contig 20429 bp, 16 predicted proteins | sample 9270951 | NCBI WGS metagenome assembly JACXTT01 (sample SAMN15532306, study PRJNA645909) | rock metagenome | isolation source: weathered quartz diorite | place: Puerto Rico | collected 2017-06-21
GGCTCGAACGTGGTCGTGAACGGCGTCACCTTCCCGCTCACGGTCCCGAGCGGCCTCACTAGTGGCCTCAAGCTGATCGGGAGCTTCGACGTGGTGGAAGGCCAGGACCGTCAGCTGACCCTCGACTTCAACGCGGCGCAGTCGATCCACACCACCGGGACCGGCGCCTACATCCTGCGCCCGACGGTGCGGCTGATCGAGGGCCCCGTCGTCACGCCGCCCGCGGATACGACCGGCAGCATCACCGGGCGCACGCTGCCCGCCGGAGCGAGCGCAAAGATCTACGCCATCCAGGGCGCGGATACGCTGAGCAAGACCACCAACCGCTCGAGCGGGGACTTCAGCCTCGCTCCGCTGATCGCCGGCACCTATAGCGTGGCGATCGACGCCGACAGCACGTATCGCGACACGACGCTGGCGGGCGTCGTCGTGAGCGCCGGACAAGTCACCGCGCTGGGCGACATCCAGCTCCAGACGGTGAGCGGCGCGCTGGTGGGCTCGGGCCACCTCGCCGTGGCTCCGCGACGGCACTGAGATCGTGCAAGCACGAAAGGCCCAGGTCTCAGGACCTGGGCCTTTCGATTTCACGGCCGCACTTGTCGGGGAGGCGGTCGACCGTCTAAGGTCCCTGCCCTCGACGGTGCGACCCTAGCTCAGTTGGTAGAGCACGTGACTGAAAATCACGGTGTCCCCAGTTCGATTCTGGGGGGTCGCACCATCTTCTTTTCCGGCGTTTCCACATGATCGATCGGTCCTGAGATGCCGTGGGCTCTGCTCGTGATCGCGCCCGCGGCCCTCGCCGCGACCGACGCTACTGCAGCGCCGCCACCGTGACCGTGCGCTTCTCGCCGTTCGCGATGAGCGCGACGTAGTACATGCCGGAAGCCAGCCGCGTGCCGCCGTCGTCGAGCGCGAGCGGGATCGAATAGCGACCCGACGCGAGCTCGCGGTCGACCAGCGTCCGCAGTCGGCGACCCGTGATGCTGAACAGCTCCAGCCTCACCTTCGCGCGGCGCGGCAGCGCGTAGGCCAGCGTCGTGCGGCCGTGGAACGGATTGGCGCCCGCGACCGACAGCGACAGCTCGCGCGGCGTCTCCGAAGCCACTCCGGTGGTGGTCGAGCAGTGGACGGTCGTGCCGCAATCCGCAGGGCTCGGCAGGTCCGGCGACGTCACGTGGAACGCGATCGGATCGTCCGCCGCGGGGCTGCAGTCGCCCGGCATGTGGACCGTCACGGTCGCGGTTCCCGTCGCGCCGGCGGTCAGGGGTCCGGCCAGGAACGTGGCGGATCCGAGCCAGCCATTCGTCTCGGTCACCGTGCCCACGATCGGGTGGGTCCCGGTGCCGGGATTGGTGACGTGGAAGGCGAGCTGATAGTCGCCAGGGCCCGCGGTGAAGCCGGCCGGGCAGCTCACGGTGAGGGGCGTGCAGAAGCCGTTGCCGACGACGACGTAGTCTCCGGAGTTCGTGACGTCGTTCGGCGCGAACGCCGCGCTGCCCTGCACCGGACAGGCGCCCACGATGGTGCGGCAGTCGGCGTTGATGCCGGTGAGGTGCGCGCCCGGCATCGGGCTGTCGACCTTGCTCTTGTCGATCGTGACCGTGACGTAGCCGTCCGGCGTCACGGTGAAACCATCCGAGAAGCCGTCCTGCACGCTGCCGGTAGTGAAGTGGCCGTAGTGCGACGACAGTCCACCGGTGGCGCAGTTGACGACGTCGACGTAGCGCTGACCGCCGGGACCGTTCCAGATGGCGCGCCAGAAGACGTTCGGCGGCAGGTTGCCGGGATCGAGCGACGCGACCTTGATCACGAAGACCAGCGCGTTCCCGGCACCGGCGGGCTCACCGACTCCGACCGAGAGGATGTCCTCGGAAGGCGTCACGACGGGCGGCGTGTCGGCGCTCCCCACGGGATCGTTCAGCACCGTCACGTAGCCGGGCCCGACGCACGGGCTCCCGGCGAGCGGCGGCGCGAGGCACTGGTTGAGCGGCGTCGGACAGCTCCGCGAGCGATCGATCAGGGTCTTGTCGGCGAACGCCGAGGTGCCCGACACTTGCCGCGCGAGGAACGAGCCCGAGACGCCGAAGACGCCATACGCGAGCCCGGCCGAGCCGTCCACCGGATCGATGTCGATGTCGAAGTTGTCGGAGAGCTCGCGGCCGCTGGTGCAGTTGAGTCCGTCCTCGCACACCGCTCCGGTGTGGAACGGCTTGTCGTTGACCTGGACCTCCTCGAAGTCCGGCTGCAGCAGGAGCGCATTCTCGGAGCGCGCCACGAACACGGCCCACTCCGCGGACGCTTGGTGGGGCGACGTCGCGGACGTGCCGTAGAAGTCGATCACCACGCGACCCGGCGAGCCGGCGGCGATCTGGGGAAAGACGCACGCGTTCGAAGCGCCCGCGCCGCGGTTGACACGCACGGGAGTGGTCCAGGTCACGCCGTGATCGACGGACGTGCAGAGGTAGACGTTCCGGTCGTCGGAGAAGACGGTGTAGAGGTTGCCCTGCGTGTCGACCGCCATCCACGTGAAGATGTGCGCGTAGTTCGAGCCGACGCCGCCGTCCCAGATCAGATGATGCGTCCACGTCGTGCCGAAGTTCGTGGACACGGAGCAGAAGACCCGTTGCCCGGCCTCGGTCCAGCAGCAGTACACGTTGCCCTGGCCGTTTGGACCCGCCGTGAGGAGCGTGGTGTTCGCGCCGGGACGCTGGTCGGCGACGATGTTGCCCTTCTGATGGGAGAGATTGGGATCGACGTGCACGGGATCCCACACGACCGACGGCGGCGAGACGACAGGCGCCGCGAGCGCGGAGTAATCGAGGCGGATGACTTCCATGGCGTTGCCGGGCTGGGTCGCGCCGTTCACGTAGGAGAGGTAGCAGATGCTCGGGCCATAGGCGCATTGCCAGTTGCGGTCGTCCACGGGCGTGACGGAGATCGGCGACGCGGTGAACGTGTTGCCGCCGTCGAACGAGGCTGCGGTCGTGATGTTCGCGAGCGACAGGCTCGACGTGTAGACGTTGTAGAAGCCGAGGGCGTTCTTCTCGGGCGCGGTGCGGATCTCCGCGTCGCCGCCGCCCGCGCCGTCGTCGGGCGTGCCGACGAACTGGTACGCCTGCCCGCAGGCGTCGTCCGAGTACCACACGCCGCATCCGCCGCCGAGGCCGTTCAGGGCGGCCATGTAGATCCGGCCGTTCTTGTCGAAGGCGGTGAGCGGCTCGCCGTCGAGGCTCTGGTCGAGCACCGGCGGCGGCCCGCTCGGGTTCGTTCCGGCGAGATGGGTGCTGCAGCTCCAGACATCGGTCCCGAGCGCATACGAGCGCGCGAGCACCGGCACCTTTTGGCTCGGCGGTCCCAGCGTGACCGTCGCCGTGTAGCTCTCGTTCGCCGCCTGGAACGCCGCCACGCGGACGAGATACGTCGCGGTTCCGTCCTGGACGTGGAACGGAGCGATCTCGGGATCGGAGTTGGTTTGCGAGCCGGGGTAGGCCTCGGTCGTGCCGGACGGATCCAGGATGTACACGTCGAAGTCGTTCACCGTCGCGTCGGGCCACGAGACCTTGATCACGATCACGTCGTTCGGATGGAGCGCGGTGTAGCCGGTCGGGATGCTCACCGTGAGCATGAAGTCGCTGCACGTATTCGGCACGGCATTGCAGTTCGGGCCGACCGAGCCGGGCACGTCGTTGGACGGATTCGCGCCGGTGAACGGTCCGTCGTGGAACGTGAGGAGCGGAGTCGTGGGCGAGAGGGTGCCACTCGCGGGGGTAGGAGCGGCGAACGCGGTCGAGCAACCCAGGGCGAGCAGTGCCGCGGTCGTGCATGTGGCGGTGAGCCACCGGTCCATCGTGGGCCTCCCGGTTCCGGTCTCGGTTACATCGGCTCCGCGAGATACGGAGCGGCGTAACCCGAACGGCAGCAAGGCTGCGCGCCCACGCTTGAGAGGGACTTGACTGGAGCGGCGGAATCGGTCGCTAGACGAAGAGCCGCCGAGAGTTGCGCATTCATCCGCCGCCCTTGCGCCCTCAGCGCGCGTCGTCGGGGACGGCGGCTCCGCTGCGGCTCGCCTCGCGCTCGTCGCGCAAGAGCGAGACCGAGGTGACGTAGGTCGAGTCGGTGCCGCGGGCGATCACCAAGTACGGCGACCTGCCGCGGGCGGCGGGCACCTTCCAGGTGAAGAAGTAGAACCCGCTGCGTTTGCTGTCCGCGAGCGAGCCGATGTCGCGATAGCGGATGTGGGGGCCGGCGCGACGCGCGAAGGCGGTGATCCAGCGCAAGCGCTCGCCGTCGATCCCGAAGGCGACGAACGCCCAGGGTCCACGATCGAGCGACCATGACTCCTGCTCGCCGCGCTCGCTCTCCTCCCCCTTCCCGCGCAGTGGCTTGCCATGGCGAGCGAGCGTCTCGCGCGCCTGCTCCTCCGACATCCCGAGCCGGAGCCCGGCCAGCTCCGCGCGCGGCGGCGCCGCGGAGGCGGTCGCGATAGAGGAGAGGAGAAGGATGACCACGAGCGCGGGAACGGAGTTGCGCATGGCGACGACCTCCCGAATCTGGACAGGATCACGTGCATGGACGCCCGCACGACCCGAACGTTGGTCCAGACGGCGAGCGAGAGGCATCGTACGACGCCGGTGTTGACTGACGCTTGGCTGCCCAGGCGTCCTTTGTCGGGCGGCGGTGCGAAGTGGTAGCTTCCCTGCCCGCGTTCGGATGGCCGTCCCTCGCGAACGCGAGCACCCCTACAGTCTCGGAGCTGGTGTAGCTCAGCTGGTAGAGCACGTCACTCGTAATGACGGGGTCACCGGTTCGATTCCGGTCACCAGCTCCATTCGTCTCCTCCGGATTGTGCCGTCCACGGCCCTCGCGTACCCTCCGCGCCCCATGACCTCCCCCCTCATGATCAGCGTCGCCGGCGTGCGCGGCATCGTGGGAGAATCGCTCACGCCGCCGGTGCTGGCGCGCTTCGCGGCGGCATTCGCGGCCGAGATTCCGCGTGGGGACGTCGTGGTCGGACGCGACGCGCGCACCTCGGGGCCGATGGTGTATCGGGCCGTCGCGGCGGGCCTCATGGCGGCGGGCCGCAATGTGATCGACCTCGGCCTGGCCACGACCCCGGCGACGCAGGTCGCGGTCGAAGAGCTGAAGGCCGCGGGCGGCATCATCCTCACCGCGAGTCACAACCCGCGGGAATGGAACGCGCTCAAGTTTCTCTCCGCGCGGGGCGAGTTCCTCGACGCCGCGACGGGCGGTCGCGTCCGCGCCCGCTACGAAGAGGATCACCCGAGCTGGGCGTCCGTCGACGGATTGGGCACCGAGCGTTCGGAGTCCCGCGCCGACGAGTGGCACATCGCTCGAGTGCTCGCGCTCTCCTGTCTGGACCTGGCGGCGATTCGGCGGCGCCGACTGACCGTGGCGGTGGACGGCTGCGCGAGTGTGGGGGGCGTGGCGGTCCCGCGCCTGCTCGAGGAGCTCGGGGCCAAGGTGGTGAGGCTCGACTGCGAGCCCAATGGCCGCTTCACGCGCGAGCTCGAGCCGTTGCCCCAGCATCTCGGCGCGCTGGGTCGCGTGGTGCGGGAGAGTGGCGCCGACTTCGGGATCGCGGTCGACCCGGATGCGGATCGGGCAGCCCTGGTGGACGAAGCGGGCGTGCCGCTGGGCGAGGAGTACACGGTCGCGCTCGGGGCCGAGGTGGTGCTGGCCAAGACACCCGGGCCGGCGGTGACAAACCTCTCCACCTCTCGTATGCTCGACGCCGTGTGTCATCGGGCGGGCGTCCCGCTCTATCGATCTCCGGTCGGAGAGGCTCACGTGGTCGGGCTGATGCGGGCCCGCGGAGCTGTGGTCGGAGGTGAAGGAAACGGCGGAATGATCGTTCCCGCCGTCCATTATGGCCGAGACAGTCTGGTGGCGGTGGCACTGATCTGCCACGCCGTGAGCGCCGGCACACTGACCTTGAGAGCGCTCGCCGAGCGGTTGCCCAAGCTGGTGATGATCAAAGAGAAGACCGGCCGCCCCCAGGGACCCTGGGAAGCCGCGGCGCGCCGGCTCGAGGTCGCATTCACGGGTTACGATGCCGATAACCAGGATGGCCTGCGGCTCTCGCGCGGAGAAGACTGGGTCCACGTCCGTCCTTCGGGGACGGAGCCGGTCGTGCGCGTGATCGCGGAATCGCCGAGCGAGGCGCGAACCGGTGAGCTGATCGCCACCGCGCGCCGCGCGCTGGCGGGGGTTTCTTAGGAGGGACCATGTGCGGAATCGTGGGCTACGTCGGGCATCGCCAGTGCCTTCCCATCTTGATGGAGGGGCTCAAGCGCCTCGAATACCGTGGCTATGATTCCGCCGGCATCGCGATCCAGGAGAACGGCGGACTCGAAGTCTCCAAGGCCGCGGGGAAGATCCGGGTCCTCGAGTCGCGGCTGAACGGCCACTTCGGCGCGGGCACCACGGGAATCGCGCACACGCGCTGGGCCACCCACGGCGAGCCCAACGACATCAACGCCCATCCCCACACCGATTGCCGTGGACGCGTCGCGCTGGTGCACAACGGCATCATCGAGAACTACCTGGTCTTGAAGAGCGCGCTCAAGGCCGAGGGCCACGAGTTCACCACCGAGACCGACACCGAGGTGCTGGTTCACCTGATCGAAGAGCACCTGAAGCGCGGGCTCAAGCTCGAGCAAGCGGTGGGCGCCGCGCTGCGTCTGGTCGAAGGCACCTACGGCATCGCGGTGGTCTCGGCCGACGAGCCGGGCGTGGTGGTGGGCGCGCGCCACGGTAGTCCGCTGGTGGTCGGGGTTTCGGACGGCGAGTACTTCCTGGCCTCCGACGTGGCCCCGATCGTCGAGCACACGCGTCAGGTCATCTACCTCGACGACGGCGAGATGGTGACGCTCACGCCCGAGGGGCTCCACACCTCGACCATCGCCCACGATCCGGTCGACAAGCAGGTGCACGAGGTGGAATGGGATCTGGCCCGCATCGAGAAGGGTGGCTTCGAGCACTTCATGCTCAAGGAGATCCACGAGCAGCCGGAGTCGGTGCACAACGCGATGCGCGGGCGATTGCTCCTCGACGAGGGCATGGCGCGCCTCAGCGGGCTGCGGATGACGCCGGACGAGATGCGCGACATTCGTCGCATCATCATCCTGGCCTGCGGCACCTCGTGGCACGCGGGGCTGATCGGCGAGTACATGCTCGAGGAGCACGCGCGCATTCCGGTCGAGGTCGAGTACGCCTCGGAGTTCCGCTACCGGAATCCGATCGTGAACGAAGGCACCGCGGTGTTGGTGATCTCGCAGTCGGGCGAGACCGCCGACACCTTGGCCGCGATGCGCGAGGCGCAGCGCAAGGGGGCCCGCGCGTTCGGCGTCGTCAACGTGGTCGGCTCGACCATCGCACGCGAGTCGAACGCCGGCGTCTACATCCACGCCGGCCCCGAGATCGGCGTCGCCTCCACCAAGGCGTTCACCAGCCAGGTCACGGTGCTGGCTCTGGTCACGCTGGCGCTGGGGCGGCAACGCCAGATGTCGCTCGAGGACGGACTCGAGGTGGCGCACGCCTTGGAGCAGGTCCCCGCGAAGATCCAGCGCATCCTCGACGAAGGCGACAAGGTGCGACGCATCGCCGAGGAGCACGCCAAGCACAACAACTTCCTCTACCTGGGTCGGGGCTACAACTTCCCGGTCGCGCTCGAAGGCGCGCTCAAGCTCAAGGAGATCTCCTACATCCACGCCGAAGGTTATCCGGCGGCGGAGATGAAGCACGGCCCGATCGCCCTGATCGACGACCGCATGCCGGTGGTGTTCATCTGCACGCGCGACGCGGCCTACGACAAGGTCATGAACAACATGATGGAAGTGCGGGCACGCCGCGGCCGCATCATCGCCATCGCGACCGAAGGCGACGAGGCGGTCCAGCGGTTGGCCGACCACGTGCTCTTCGTGCCGCCGACCGTGCCCTGCCTGCAGCCCTTGCTGTCGGTGATTCCGCTGCAGCTGCTGGCCTATCACACCGCCGTGATCCGCGGCTGCGACGTGGACCAGCCCCGCAATCTCGCCAAGAGCGTGACGGTCGAATGAGCGCGCGCACGATCCAGGTCGACGGCGCGCCAAAGGCGATCGGCCCCTATAGCCAGGGGCAGGTGGTGGAGCTGCCCGGGCTCGGCCGCCTGGTCTTCACCGCGGGCCAGGTCGGCCTCGACCCCGCGCGCGGCGAGCTGGTGGCGGGCGGAGTTCGGGAACAGACCGAGCGCGTGTTCGAGAATCTCGCCGCGGTGCTCGCCGGCGCAGGTTGCGACCTCGGCGACGTCGTCAAGACCACGGTGTTCCTGCTCGACATGCAGGATTTCCAGGCCATGAACGAGGTGTACGCCCGAAGCTTCGGCGGGGCGCTGCCGGCGCGCAGCACCGTCGCCGCCGCGGGCTTGCCCAAGGGCGCGCGCGTCGAGATCGAAGCCGTCGCGTTCAAGCGCGCCTGAGATCGAGGAGCGAGGTCCTGCCGAAGTCCACACCGCGCGACGAGCGGCGGCGCATCGAAGTCCGCCTCACCGCCCAGGTGGCCTGCGCCGGTTGAGCGTCAAAGCTGGGTCCGGGAGACCTGCGCACCGCCCTGCAAGGCCTGACCCACGGCAAGCGCGATCGCCGCGTGCTGGTGGATCACACCACCCTGGACGACGCGGGCGTCTTCCTCCACGGCAAGGGCGAAGCCCTGGTCCAGACGGTGGACTTCTTCACGCCGGTGGTCGACGACCCGTTCGACTACGGACAGATCGCCGCGGCCAACGCCCTGTCCGACGTCTACGCCATGGGGGCCCAGCCGCTCACCGCGCTGGCGGTGTTGTGCTACCCGGATGCCGAGCTTCCGCCCGCGGTGCTGCGGGAGATCCTGCGTGGCGGGGAAGCCAAGATGCGCGAAGCGGGCGTCAGCGTGCTCGGCGGGCACTCGGTGCGCGATCCCGAGCTCAAGTTCGGCTACGCCGTCACGGGCGTCGCCAAGCGCCGGCAGCTGCTCTCGAACGCCGAGGCGCGCTCCGGCGACCGCGTGCTGCTGACCAAGCCGCTCGGCACCGGCATCCTCGCGACCGCGCTCAAGCACGGCAAGCTGGACGCCGGCCTCGAGCGACGGATGACGCGCCAGATGGCGACGCTCAATCGCCGCGCGTCCGAAACCGCGGTCGAGTTCGGGGCCCGCGCCGCCACCGACGTCACCGGTTTCGGGCTGCTCGGCCACGGCTCGCAGGTCGCCGACGCCAGCGGGGTGACGATTCGCTTCACCCCGGCGGCGCGGTGGTTCCTGCCGCGCGTGCTCGAGCTGGCGACGGCCGGCGAGATCGCGGCCGGGCTGCGCAAGAACCGCGACTTCTACGGTGACAAGATCGACGAGGGCGACGTGCGCGAGGACGTCAGGCTCGCGCTCTACGACCCGCAGACCTCGGGCGGCCTGCTGATCTTCGTGCCCGCTCGCAGGGCCGCCGCGATGACGGCGGCCCTGAAGCGCCGAAAGGTGTGGTTCGTCGAGGTGGGCGAGGTGGTGCCGCGCCGCAAGAAGGCCGTCGAGCTCTCCTAAGCGGCGTCTGGCAGCGGCGCCGGGCGCTCTGGTACTAATCCATCGTGAGGACTTGGGAGCGAATGCGGTCTGGTGGCCGTCGCGGACTTCAAATCCGTCGGTCGGGCGCCTTGGGCGTCCGAGGTGGGTTCGATTCCCACGCGTTCCCGCCAATCCTGGGCGTCTGCTTGACCTTGGGCCTGATGGTCGGCGCGGGGGCGGCGCGCGGCCACGGGGCTGCCGGCGCGATACCGGCAACCTCGCCTCGGGACAGCGCGATCGGGCCACCGACGCCCGCGCTCCCGACGACGTCCGGGCCAGACACCCTGATCGGCCCGCCGGCTCCTGGGCTGCCAAACCCGCGCCCGCCCGCTTCGCTGCCTCCGGGCGCGCGGGCGGACAGCACCCATTCGACCTTCGAGTTCGTCACGAGCGCTCCCGACAGCTCCGATGCCGAGGCGGAGCGCGTGCTCAACGAGGCGGCCGTGCGCCGGCGCGCGCGCGCCCACGCGCCCGTGACGACGAAGCGCTTCGATGCGCCGCGTTGGGTGATGCTGCGCTCCGCGCTGGTGCCGGGCTGGGGCCAGCTGCACAACCACTCCTGGATCAAGGCGCTGGGCGTGGCGGGCGGAGAGCTCGCGTTCCTCGCTCAGATCTGGAAAGACGAGCGCGACCTCACCGATCTCCAGCGCAACATCGACGCCGCTCAGGGGGCCAACAACGACGCCGCTTACAACGCCGCGGTCGACGCCTACAACAGCCGCCTCGCCGACGAGACCAATCAACGCTGGCTGCTGGGCGGGCTGCTCGCCTATGCGCTGGTCGACGCCTACGTCGACGCCCACTTCGCCAACTTCAAGGTCGAGTTCCAGCCGCCGCCGAGCGAGGGCAAGAAGAAGGACACGGGCGCGCGACTGCGCGTGGGATGGTCGTTTTGAGTGATCCGCGGCTCGCGCACATCCGCAACTTCTGCATCGTCGCCCACATCGATCACGGCAAGAGCACGCTCGCCGATCGGCTGCTCGAGATCACCCACACGCTCACCCCGCAGCAGATGCGCGAGCAGGTGCTGGACGACATGGACCTCGAGCGCGAGAAGGGCATCACCATCAAGTCCCACGCCATCGCCATGGAGTACGCGGCTCAGGATGGCGCAGTCTATCAGCTCAACCTGATCGACACTCCTGGCCACGTCGACTTCACCTATGAGGTCTCGCGCAGCCTCGCGGCGTGCGAGGGCGCGGTCCTGGTGGTCGACGCCTCGCAGGGGATCGAGGCGCAGACCCTCTCCAACTATTACCTGGCGCGCGACCAGGGCCTGGCCGTGGTCGGCGCAGTCAACAAGGTCGATCTGCCATCGGGCCGCCCCGACGACGTGGCGTTGGAGATCGAGCACGTCACCGGCGTCGCGGCGGAGGAGGTGCTGCGCATCAGCGCCAAGACCGGGCTCGGCGTCGCGACGTTGCTCGAGCGCGTCATCGCCGACGTCCCGCCGCCCCCCGGCGATCCGGACGCCGCGCTGCGCGCGTTGATCTTCGATTCCAAGTTCGATCAGTACCGCGGCGTGGTCGCGCTGGTGCGGGTCGTCGACGGCGCGATCGGCAAAGGCGACCAAATCCGCTTCCATTCGACCAACAAGACTTACGAGGTCGAGGAGGTCGGGCGCCTGCGTCTGCGGCTCGAGCCCACGCCGACGCTCCACGCCGGGCAGGTCGGCTACGTGGTGGCCGGAGTCAAGACCGTGGCCGAGGCGCGCGTCGGGGACACGCTGTGCCCGGCCGGCGTCGAGGTCGAGCCGCTGTCGGGATTCCGCGAGGTCAAGTCGATGGTGTTCTCGGGGCTCTATCCGATCGAGTCCCAACAATACGAGTCGCTCAAGGAGGCGCTGGCCAAGCTGACCCTGAACGACGCCTCGCTGACCTACGAGCCCGAGACCTCCGTCGCGTTGGGTTTCGGGTTCCGTTGCGGCTTCCTGGGACTCCTGCACATGGAGATCGTCCAGGAGCGGCTGCGCCGCGAGTACGGCATCGATCTCATCGCCACGACGCCGAGCGTGGAGTACCACGTGCTGCTCGAGAGCGGCGAATTGCGCGTGGTCGACAATCCCAGCCAGATGCCGGCCGCCAACGTGATCGGCACCATCGAGGAGCCTTACGTGCTGGCTCACGTGCTGACGCCATCCGAATACCTGGGCGGGGTGATGAAGCTGTGTCAGGACCGGCGTGGCGTGTTCGTGAGCCTGGATTACGTGGAGGAGAAGCGCGCTCGGCTCGCATACCGGCTGCCGCTGGGCGAGATCGTGCTCGACTTCTACGACCGGCTGAAGTCCGTGTCGCGCGGCTATGCCTCGCTCGACTACGAGTTCGACTCCTACCGCGAAGGCGACATGGTGAAGCTCGACATCCTGCTCAACGACGAGCCGGTCGACGCCTTGTCGGCGATCGTCCACAAGGACAAGGCCTACGAATGGGGCCGCGACCTGTGCGCCAAGCTCAAGGAGCTGATCCCGCGCCAGATGTTCCAGGTCGCGATCCAGGCGGCGCTGGGAAGCAAGATCATCGCGCGCGAGACGCTAGGCGCGATGCGCAAGAACGTGACCGCGAAATGTTATGGCGGCGACATCACCCGCAAGCGGAAGTTGCTGGAGAAACAGAAGGAAGGGAAGCGCCGTATGAAACAGATCGGCACCGTCGAGATTCCCCAGGAAGCCTTCCTGGCGGTGCTCAAGGTGGAGCGTTAGAGTCTCGCGATCCGAGGGCCCGAACCGATGACCCGCAAGCCACGATCCATCGTCCGTGAATACGTCGAAGCCGCGCTGTGGGCGCTCGCGCTCACCATGTTCCTGCGGGCGTTCGTCATCCAGGCGTTTCGCATCCCGTCCGAGTCGATGCGCGACACGCTCTTGGTGGGCGACTTCCTATTCGTGAACAAGTTCGAGTACGGACCCAAGATTCCGTTCACTCACATCCGCCTGCCGGGGCTGCGCGCGCCCAAGACCGGCGACGTGATCGTGTTCCAGTTTCCGCAGGATCCGAGCAAGGACTTCATCAAGCGCTGCATCGCGACCGCGGGCCACACGCTGGAGATCCACGACAAGCAGCTGTCGCTCGACGGCAAGCGCCTGAACGAGCCGTACGTGATCCACACCGACCCCAACGTCCGCCCCGGCGGCTATGAGAACCGCGACAACTTCGGCCCGGTCACGGTCGAGCCCGGCAAGCTGTTCATGATGGGCGACAATCGCGACAACTCGAATGACAGCCGTTATTGGGGCACGCTCGACATGGACCTGGTGAAGGGCCGAGCCATGTTCCTCTACTGGTCCTGGGATCCGGACAAGAACTGGCCGCGGTGGAACCGCATCTTCCAGCCCATTCGTTGAGCCCAAGCCGAGCTCGCCTCGACTCGTCCGCCGCGCACGCTGCGGCGCGCTGCGGCCTCTACGTTCACGTTCCCTTCTGCGCTCGTCGCTGCGCCTACTGCGATTTCGCCACCGGCACCCTGTCGGGGGCAGGGGTGGAGCGCTACCTGGGCGCGATCGAGCGCGAGTCGGCGCGGCGCGCCCCCGCCGCGGCCGGCGTCGAGTTCACTTCGGTCTTCTTCGGCGGCGGCACGCCCTCGGCGCTCTCTGCGCGCCACTTCGCGCGCCTGTGGCAGGCGTTGCGAAATCACTTCACCTTGGCCGCTGGCGCCGAGGTCACGCTCGAAGCCAATCCCGAATCGGTGCGCCCGGCGCTGCTCGAAGCCTGGGCCCAGGCGGGCGTCAATCGGCTGTCGATGGGGGCGCAGAGCTTTCACCGTGACGAGCTCGAGGCGCTGGGTCGCCTCCACGGGCCCGAGCGCCCGCGCGAAGCGGTGGCGCTGGCGCGGGCCCACGGCTTCCGCCGGCTGTCGCTCGATCTGATGTTCGGCTTCCCCGGTCATGCGCCCGAGCGCTGGGCGCAGACCGTCGACACGGCGCTGGCGCTCGAGCTCGAGCATCTGTCGGCCTACTGCTTCATTCCCGAGCCCGACACGGCGCTCGGGGCGGCGACGCTCGCGGGCCACGCGCCGAGCGCGTCGCCCGAGCTCCAGGCCGACCTCTACGCCATGCTTGGCGAGAAGGCCGAGGCGGCGGGCTACCAGTTCTACGAGACGTCCAACGTCGCGCGCCCGGGCGGCGCGTGCCGGCACAACCTGGTCTATTGGCTGCGGCGCGACTACTTGGCGCTCGGGCCCTCGGCCCACGGGTTGTGGCGGGGCGAGCGCTATGCGAATCACCGTGACCGCGACGCCTGGGCCGAGGCCCTGGAGCGTGGCGTCGCGTGCGACACGCGGGAGGCCGAGAGCGCGCGCTCGCGCGCGGACGAGATCGTGATGCTCGGTCTGCGGCTGGAGAGCGGCCTTCGCCCCGTCGACCACCCCGAGCGCTGGACCGAGGTCGAGGCGCGCTTCGGCTCGGCCTTGGCGCGCGCCGCCACGACCGGTCGGCTCGAGCGCGTCGCCGATGGCTATCGCATCGCGCCCCGCCACCGCTTCGTCGCTGATGACGTGATCGCTTGGCTCATGGCCGAGGCCGATCGCCACCAGCCTGCGCCGCGGTGTGCGGCGCAGGCGGCCTAGCCATGGGTGACGCGCGAGTCCAGATCACGGCCACGCTCGAGGGCCGGCGCCATGCCTGGCCGCTCGACAGCGACGTCATCCACATCGGGCGCTCGTCGCGCAGCGACGTCCACCTCCCCGACGCCACGGTGTCCAAGTCGCACGCCGAGATCGTGCGCGCGGGAGACGGCTGGCTGATTCGCGACCTGGGCAGCCGCAACGGGACCCGCGTCAACGGGGTCGAGGCGCGCGAGCCGACTCCGATCAAGGACGGCGACGTGCTCGAGATCGGCAAGGTGATCGTGCGCGTCGGCGCGGAAGGGAGCGGGCAAGGCACCCGCTTCGCCGCGCGCGACCTGAGCTCCGCGATGCGGCATCAGGCCCAGGATCTGCTGGCCCGCCCGACCGAGCGCGTGGGCTCGCCGCGCGTCGTCAAGCTGCTGGCGGAAGCCGGGCAGCTGCTGGTCCTGCCGCGGCCGCTGCGCGAGACCTGCGAGGAGATCCTGAGCTTCGTCGAACGCGCCATGCCGGTGTCGCGCCTGGTGTTGCTGCTGCGCGAGAGCCCCGAGGCCGAAGCCACGCCGATCGCGTCACGCGTCAAGGGCGGTCGTCCGGGCGAGCCGCTCGCCATCTCGCGCTCGATCCTCAAGCTGGTGCTCGACGATTGCACGTCGGTCGTGACCACCGATGCCGCCAACGATCCGCGTTTCCTGGGGCAGCACAGCATCGTCTCCCAGGGCGTCCACTCGGCGATGGCGGTGCCGCTGTTCGACAACGAGCGCGTGCTGGGGGCGCTCTACGCCGACAGCCGCATCCCGGGCGTGGCCTTCGAAGAGGAGCAGCTCCAGCTCTTCACCATTCTGGCCAACATGGCCGCGGTCAAGATCACCAACGGGCGATTGCTCGAAGCCGAGCAGAGCCGGGTGCGCATGGCGCAGGAGTTCGCGACCGCGACCCGCATCCAGCGCGGGCTGCTGCCGGTCGCCCCTGACGGCGTGGCGGGCTGGCAATTCCACGCCCGCCTCGAGACGTGCTACGAGGTGGGCGGCGATCTGTACGACTTCTATCGGCGCGCCGACGGCGCCTGGGTGTTCATGGTCGGCGACGTCTCGGGGAAGGGGCTGGGCGCGGCCCTGCTGATGTCCTCGGTGCTGTCTTCGGCGCGCGTGCTCTACGACGCCGCCGATCGACCGCTGACCCTGGCGCACAAGCTCAACGAGGCCGTGGTGCGCAGCGCCGCCCCGGGCACCTTCGTCACGCTGTTCCTGGCGTTCCTCGATCCCGCGAGCGGCGCGCTGCGCTACGTCAACGCCGGGCACAACCCGCCGGTGGTGGTGAGGGGCCGCGATCTGCGCATGCTCGAGGACGGCGGCGTGCCGATGGGGGTGCTGCCCAGGTTCCCCTTCGCGGAAGGCGAAACCGCGCTCGAGCCCGGCGATCTGCTGGCCGCGTTCAGCGACGGCATCCCCGAGGCGACACGCGGCGGCGAATTCTTCGACGACGACCGGCTGCGCCAGGCGCTGATCGAGCTGGCGCCGGAACGCGAGATCGATCGCATCGGCGACGGCGTCGTGTCGCGGGTGGCCGAGTTCCTGGCCGGTGAGCCGCGCAGCGACGACGTGACGCTGGTGCTGGTGCGGCGTTCTTGACGCCGAGATTTGACAGTCCTCGCGCGCCGTCCCTAACCTCTGTGGCCATGAGTGAGATCGCCATCCCCGGTGGTGCGCGCCGCGACGACCCCGATCTTTCGGAGCGCCAGCGCCACATCTTCATGGCATTGCTGGAGCTGCACCGCCGCACCAGCCAGCCCGTCGGCTCGGATGCGCTGAGCCGGATGCCCGGCGTGCGCTGGTCGCCGGCCGGGATCCGCACCACGCTGGCCGAGCTCGAGGCGTTCGGGATGCTGCACCGCGGTCACGCTTCGTCGGGCCGGCTGCCGACAGCCGCCGGCTACGCCTTTCACGTGCGGCGCGAGCTCGAGCCCGCGCCCCTTCCCGCCGCGATCGTGCACGAGGTCGACGAGCGCCTGCGGCGCGCGAGCCGCGACGTGCAGGCGTTGCTGGCCGAGGCCTCACGGCTGCTCTCGGACCTCACCCGGCAGATGGGTTTGGCGGTGGCGGCGGCCCTCGAAGAGGAGCGCCTCGCGCAGCTCGAGCTCGAAGCTTTGGGTCCGCGCCGCGCGCTGATGGTGCTCGGGCTCGGCGGCGGCGTGGTGCAAACGGTGGTGTTGCCGCTCGAGAGCGAGCTGACCGCCGACGACTTGGCCGACGCGGTCGAGGCGCTGCGCCCGCATCTGCTGGGGCTGACGCTCGGCCAGGTGCGAGGGCGCTTGGCCGGTGACTTCGAGCTGGTGGAAGACGCCGCGGTGCGGATCGTCTCGCGCGCCGCGACGGCGAGCTGGGGTCATACCGACAGTGCCTGGTTCAGCGCCGGAGCCGGAGCCTTCGCGACGCAGCCCGAGTTCGCCGATCGGGAGCGACTGGGGTCGCTGCTGCGCGTGGTCGAGAGCGGTCCGCCGCTGGATCGCTTGATGGTCGACGCGGTCGAAGGCCAGGCGGCGGTGCGGGTGGCGCTCGACCAGGATCGCGCGTTGACCGGACTTAGCCTGGTGAGCTTCACCCTGCCCGGCCGGCAACGCGCGGGTCTCGGGGTGTTGGGGCCACTGCGCATGGATTACGGCCGCTGCCTGGCGGTGGTCGACGCCGTCGGCGCCCGGGTCGCCGAATACCTCTGAATCTCCAGAGCCCGAGCCGCGTCGGAGAGTCCGTGAAGCACGACACCCATCATCGACACGACGAAGAGCAGGCGGCCGCCGGTCCGGATGCCACCGCCGGCGGCAGCGACGCGGCGGCCTCCGAAGCGGCCGAATCGGACGCCGCGGCGCCTCCCGCGGACGCCGCCATCGACTACAAAGACCGCTGGCTCCGCGTTGAAGCCGAGCTGCAAACCTTCCGCCGGCGCGCGCGCCGGGAGGTCGAGGACGCGCGGCGCATGGCGGAGGAGGCCATCCTGCTCGATCTGGTGTCGTGGCTGGACGACCTCGAGCGCGCGGTCGAGGCCGCCAAGGAAGGCGGAGCGAATCCGTCCTGGCTGGCCGGCGTTGGGCTGGTGCTGCAGAAGGGCCGCGAGCATTTGGAGCGCCAGGGCGTGGTCGCCGTGGACCCGATGCAGCAGCCGTTCGACCCGCACTTCCACGAGGCGATCCTCGAAGTCGATGCCCCGCCCGAGACGGTGCCCGGCACCGTGGTCCAGGTGATCCACAAGGGCTATCGGCGCGGAGCGCGGGCGCTGCGCGCGGCGCGCGTCGTCGTGGCACGCGCCAGCGCGGGCGAGTCCTGATGGCGAAACGCGATTACTACGAGGTGCTGGGCGTGGCGCGTGACGCGGACGAGGCTGCCATCAAGAAGGCCTACCGCAAGCTCGCGTTCGAGAACCACCCCGACCGCAACCCCAACGACAAGCAGGCCGAGCAGCGGTTCAAGGAGGCGACCGAGGCCTACGAGGTCCTGCGCGACGCCGAGCAGCGCGCGCGTTACGACCGTTTCGGCCATGCGGCGAGCGGCGGCGGAGCGGCGGCGCCCGACTTCAGCGGCTTCGATCTGGCCGACGCGTTGCGGGCCTTCATGCGCGACTTCGGCGACGTCGGAGGCTTCGAAGATCTCTTCGGCGCGAGCGGGGCGCGCGCCGGTCCGCGTCGCGGCGACGACTTGCAGGTGCGGCTCAAGCTGTCGCTCGAGGAGATCGCGAGCGGCGTCGAGAAGCGCATCAAGGTCAAGCACGAGCGCGCGTGCGGCACCTGCAAGGGCCGGGGCGGGACGGGGGAGACCACGTGCCCGCAGTGCGGCGGCCGCGGACAGGTCCGGCGGGTGCAGCAATCCTTCTTCGGCCAGTTCGTGAACGTGTCGGTCTGCCCGCGCTGCGAGGGAGAGGGCCGGGTGTTTCGCGAGCCGTGCAAGACCTGCCGCGGCGACGGCCGCGTTTCGGAGACCGAGACCATCGCTGTCCATGTGCCAGCCGGAGTGGCCAACGGGAATTTCATTCCGGTGCGCGGCATGGGCGACGCCGGCCCGCGTGGCGGCCCGGCCGGAGATCTGATCGTGCTGATCGAAGAAAAGCCGCACCCGATCTTTCATCGTGAGGGCGACGACCTGCACGCCGACGCGCCAGCGGCTTTTCCGACCCTGGTGCTGGGTGGCCGGATCGAGGTGCCGACGCTCGACGGTCCAGCCAGCCTCGACGTTCCAAGCGGAAGCCCGAGCGGGCGGGTGTTGCGCCTCCGGCACAAGGGCCTGCCCGGGCTGCGCGGTGGCGGCCGCGGCGACTTGCTGATCCGACTCAACGTCTTCGTGCCGACGCGCGTGAGCGGCGCCGAGAAGAAGCTGCTCGAGGAGTTGGGACGAGGCGATGGGCTCAAGCCACCGCCGCCTCCGAAGGGCGCGGGCGACAAGGTCAAGGACGCATTTGCCTGACGCCGTTCCGGCGTTCGTGTGGGTCGGTGCGCTCCCGTCGGCCGGCACCGCGTTGCTCCTCGAGGAATCCGCCGCGCATCGCGTGGCGCGCGTGTGCCGCGCGCGGGTCGGGGACCGGATCAGCCTGAGCGACGGCCGCGGGGGCATCGCGCGGGCGCGGGTGGCGCGACTCACCTCCGGGGTGACGGTCGAGATCGAGAACGTCGACCATCGCGGGCGCGACGCCACCGCGGTGCTGCTATGCGGCGCGCCCGAAGGCCAGCGTTTCGACTGGCTGGTCGAGAAGCTGGCCGAGCTCGGCGTCGCCCGCATCCGCCCGATCGACTGCGCCCGGGCGCGCTGGGCGCCCGGCGCCGTTCGACCCGATCGGTGGCAGCGCCTCGCCGTCGCCGCACTGGAGCAGTCCCGGAGCCGGCACCTGCTCGAGGTCGAGCCGCCCGCCCCTCTGCCCGAGGCATTGGCGGCCGAGACCACGGGCGCCACGGCCTTGGTAGCCGACCCCGACGGCGCTCCGGCGCACGGATTCGACCGGCCCGAAAGCGGCCTGCTGCTGGCGGCCGTCGGTCCGGCGGAAGGGTTCGAGGAGGGCGAGCGGGCGTCGCTCGCGGCGCGCGGTTTCCGAGGCATGAGGCTGTCGGAGAATCGCTTGCGGACCGAGACGGCAGCGCTGGCTTGGGCGTCGTGGTGGGCCTCGAGTCGTTAGGCCGGTCGCTGGATCGTTTTCGTTGGACCGACATCTTGACGGGCCGGTGATGCGGCAATAGACTGCATGTGCCGTTTCTGCGCCCCGGCTCGTTGGGGCAATCCCTAAGACAGACAATACGATGCGGCCATTTCTCTGCGGAGGGGGTGGAATTGTTTGCCCGGCATCAGGGTCAAGGACGGAGAGTCCTTCGAAAGCGCCCTGCGTCGATTCAAGAAAAAGTGTGAAAAGGCGGGCATCTTGTCTGACTTGCGTCGCCATCAGCACTTCGAGAAGCCCAGTGAACGACGCAAGCGGAAGCTGAACGCCGCCCGACGGAAGCAAATGGCGCGGCGCCAGCAGGAGAACCTCTAGTAAAGCTCGATCCCGGCTCGTGGGGTTGGACGTGGGCGGACTGGGCGATCCTGGTCTGGGTCGTCGTCTTTTCCATTCACGGCCTCGTACGCGGGACGGTCGCCCAGATCTTTTCAGCGCTCGGCGTTTTCGGCGGTTTGTGGACCGGAGTGTGGGTGTCTCATTGGCTGGATGGCTCGTGGCGAGGCTCCCAGCCGTTTCTGGTCTTCCTCGTGCTGCGCTGGATCGTCGCGGGACTGGCCGGTTTGGCAGTCGCGACGCTCTTTCAGTGGTGTGGTGAAAGCCTCGGACGTCTCGTGAAGTCGGGCCCCATCGCCTGGCTGGACCGCGGCGGTGGGGTGGGTATCGGGGCGTTCTTCGGGCTCGTCACCATGGCCATGGCCATGATGGTCAGCCTGCTGGTACATGAACCGCGTGGCCTGTCCCGGGCCGTGGCGGCGTCACGCAGCGCCGAGCCGATGATGGCGACGGCCGCCGAAGCGTGCTCGCTGTCGGCGCACTACCTGCCGGGTGGGCGTTGGTGGACTGAGAAGTTCCGAAAGGCGCACCGCCGCACGTTGACGGCCGGGGCCGGATCGCATTCATCGAAGTCGTCGTCGTAAGCCGACACTCGCGTTGGCTGGATGTCCCCGGACGAGAGATCTTGGACGAGCATTCCCTCAAACTCATCGAATACTTCCGCGTGACCGCGGCCATCGCGGGGCGCGCCGCGAGCGACCGCGCGCGCCGCGCGCTGGAGCGGTGGCAGCCGATCGTCGACGGCGGCGAGCGCCAGCTCG
>JACXTT010004609.1_pt1 | contig 20424 bp, 16 predicted proteins | sample 9270951 | NCBI WGS metagenome assembly JACXTT01 (sample SAMN15532306, study PRJNA645909) | rock metagenome | isolation source: weathered quartz diorite | place: Puerto Rico | collected 2017-06-21
CCATCCGCCGAGCGCGACGATGATTGCCTGGGCGCGCTCGCGGACAGCTCTGTCTACTGGCGCCTGCAGCTCTTCGAGTCGCGCAAGAGGAACGGAGATGAGGGTCACGTTCAGTCGTCGCGCTTCTGCCTCGAGGTCGTGCGCCAGGCGCTTCAGCGTCGGGTTGGTCTCGTCCCAGAACAACGCGACCCGTCGGAGACGCGGAACCATCTGGGCGAGTAATTCCACCTGCTTCGCCGTGATCTCGACGGCCTCGTCATTCGTACCCGTCAGGTTCCCGCCGGGGTGGGCGAAGCTCGTCACGAGTCCAGCGGCGACGAAGTCGGAGGCAGTGGCCACCACGATCGGAATCGTCGGGGTGGCTTTCTTGGCGACGATCCCTCCAAGGCCGCCATGCGTGACGATGACGTCAACTCCACGGCGCACGAAGTCCGCAGCGTCCCGTTTGAGCTGCTCCTCGCTCCCCTCGGACCAACGCGCATCAATGACGATGTTCTGGCCTTCGATGTAGCCGAGTTCGCGCAGTCCCTCTCGTAGTGGCGTGAGGGTGTTCCATTCTCGTGCCGTACGCGTTCCGTCGCCGAGCCATCCGATGTGCCACACCTTGCCCGTTTGCGGCTGCGCCTGGCCGGGGAACGGCGCAAGAATCAGGCTGACAATGAGCACGACCGCGAGCCCGATCCGCCGCCATGGGCACCTCAACAGGGGATGGCTGGCGGGGAGTCTACTCATGAGACCCCGCGAGACCGGGGAAGCTAATGCGTTTCTGATCACGGTTCCTGACGATTAGCTGGCGCGCCACACTGAAACGAGCTTCGGCCGTCCCTCGGCAATTCGTGATCGTATAGGGTCCTTCGAGGATCGCCCCGCGATCTTTAATGGTCGCTATACCCTTCAGCGCACCCGGGCACGGAGTCGTCTGGACACCGTTCCAATCCAAGGTCGATCCAGCGATGACACTGCCTGTAATCATGCCGGACCCGGACTCAAATACGGTCGACCACAACCCCGCGACATGATCCTGTGTCTGGAAAAGAGTGGCGGTGATTCGGACCACGTGGCTGGGGAAGTGGAGTTCGCCTTCGTAAATCCCGGTCAAGGCCCCCGGCTCCTCAATAGCGCCCGATGCCGCTATGGCGAGGACGAGACTGAACGCCACCAGAAGGTAACTGACCTTCATTCGATTCCTCCCCGCGACGGCTGGCGGGAGTCTAGCAGAACAGCGGCTTCACGATCAGCGGGGCACTCAACCACGGTTCAGCCACAATGAGCGCACTCAATCGCACTCAGGAGCTTTTGGAACTGCAACGGCAATCCCCGAACCTGTCATTTTTCGGGGGGTGTGTGCACAGAGACTCTCTCTCCTCCTCTCTCTCATTCTGGCGCTTGACTAGGTTATTTAGTGATAGGTGGGTAGGGTAGTACACACACCCCCGGATTTTTGATAGGTCCAGGGCCAGGTTCACGGTTCCCGCACACAACCCCCCAAAAGTGACAGGTGCTGGGCGGGTAGGGGCGTTGACGTTTACTCCCCTCGCTGCGCGGGAATGGTGAACGTGAACGTCGAGCCCACACCCTCCTGGCTCTTCACCCAGATCCGGCCCCCGTGCAGCTCGACAAACTTCCGGCACAAGGTGAGCCCTAGTCCGGTGCCCTCCACCTTCGTTGCCGCAGTCCCCACCTGGCGGAACTCCTCGAAAACTGCCTCTTGATCCTCCGGGGCGATGCCGACCCCGGTGTCGCTGACGGAGACCTCCACCAATCCGTCCTTCGGCGCCGCGAGTACGTCGATGCGCCCGCCCTCGGGCGTGAACTTGATCGCGTTCGACAACAGGTTCAAGACGACCTGTCGGACCTTGCGTTCGTCGGCCTGAATTTGGCCAAGCCGGTCATCAAGGTTTGTGTGAAGTGTGATTGACCGCCGCCCGGCGCGCTCCCGCACCAGCGTCAGGGCATTGTCGATCGCCGTCGGGAGGTCGAAGTCCGTCAACTCCAGTTCCATCCGCCCGGCCTCGATCTTGGAGAGGTCAAGGATGTCGTTGATCAGGGACAGCAGGTGGGTCCCTGAGGCGTAGATGTCCTTCACGTACTCCTCCTGCTTCTCGTTCAGCTCGCCGAACATGCGCTCGCTCAGGACCTCGGAGAAACCAATGATGGCGTTGAGCGGCGTTCGCAGCTCGTGAGACATGTTGGCCAGGAACTCGGACTTGTGCTGGCTGGCGACTTCGAGCTGGCGGCTCTTGTCCTCGATCTCATGGAAGAGCCGGGCGTTCTGGATCGCCAAGGCGGACTGCGTCGCGAAGGTGCGGAGCAACTCGATCGTCTCGGTCGGGAACTCGCCCGGGCGGTTCCGGGTCACACCGAGACCGCCGATCAGCCGCCCTTCATAGCTCATCGGCACGGTGAGCACCGCCCGGATCCCCGATTCGATCAGGTTCTCCCGCAGCCGGCCCTCGTGGGCCCCCGGCACGGTGATGTCGGGCACCTGGCTCGGCTCCAGCGTTATCGCAGTCCGACCCAGAACCCCTTCCCCCTTCTGGATCCGCGTCGCCCGTCGCGCCTCGGCCAGGGGCCCTCCGGTCCCAGTCGCGGCCCGCTGGACGAACTCCTGGGCCGCCTCGTCGTACTCGAATACCACGCCTCCATCCAGCCCGGTGAGTTCTACGGCACGCGAGACGATGGTAGTTAGCACCGTCTCGAGATCGAGCGTAGAGCTGACGGCGCGACTGACCTCGCCAAGGGCAGTGAGCTGCTCGACCGAGCGTGTCAGGGCAGCGGTCCGAGACTTTACTTCCTTGAACAAGCGGACATTCTCGATCGCAATGACCGCCTGATCGGCGAAGGTCTGGAGTAGCGCGACTTGCTCTTCCGTGAACGGGCGGATCTCCGTTCGGCTGATTCGGATTACACCGAGCGCAACTCCTTCGCGCAAGAGCGGGACCGCAAGTGCTGACTGGACACCATACTGGAGCGCGGTCGTCTCGGGATACTCCGACAAAGCCTGGGCGACATCCCGAACATGAATCGTTCTGCGATCGATCACCGCGCGACCCACCAGGTGACCCCGAGTCAGTTGGCGCACCGACGGCATCGACGTCGTCCCCCGTGCGGCGACGAGGTGAAGGATATCTCCCTCCACGCGAAGAACTTGGGCATCGTTTGCGTTGCACAGGCGAGCCGCACTCTCCGCAATAGCGTCGAACACCGGCTGCACATCGGTGGGTGAGCGGCTAATCACCTGGAGAATCTCGGCAGTTGCCGTTTGCCGCTCCAGTGCTTCCTTTGTCTCGTTGAACAGCCGGACATTTTCGATGGCGATCACGGCCTGGTCGGCGAAGGTGCGGAGCAACGCGACCTGCCGTTCCGTGAACGATCGGGCTTCGGTGCGGCGGACGACAATCGCACCGATGGCCTCGTCGTCCCTCAAGAGAGGCACGCTCAAAATGGCGCGGTTCCCGAAGCGGCGCGCCCTGGCGCTGCTTTCTGGGTATTCGTCGGTCTCACGGGAGAGATCGGCCAAGTGAATCGTCCGCCGCTCGATAACGCTGCGGCCGGCTACGGTGCCGCGGTCTAGTGAGACCCGCTCCTCGCCGTACGCCGGGAGGGACCCCATCGGTCCGCGGTGAACGGCGAGCTGCAGGACGCCTCCGTCGATGCGGAAGATGGTGACGTCGGGCGAATCGCACAGCCTTGCCACGGATTCGGCGACCGCCTCCAACACCGGCTGCACATCGGTGGGCGACGCGGCGATCACGCGTAAGATTTCACTCGTTGCCGTCTGCTGCTCCAGGGCTTCGGTCACTTGTCCATGCGCCTGGGTTAACGCCCGATTTTTCTCCTGCAATTCTGTAAAGAGCCGCACGTTTTCGATGGCGATCACGGCTTGGTCGGCGAAGGTCTTCAAGAGTTCCGCGTGCGCGGCTGCGAAGGGCCCGGGTTCGGCGTGCGTCACGCTGATCAAACCGACAGTCTCCTGTCCCCGTACCATCGGAACGTCCAAGCGGGCCCGCCAACCGCGGGTGCGCGCCAGTTCGCGCGTGCTCTCGCCGATCCGCGCATCGGTCTCGACATCGACAATCTCGAACACCCTACGTTCGGCGATCACGCGGGTCCACAGGCCAGCGCTGTCGCTCGGCATCGGCGGCCGCTCCAGCATCAGCCGAATCGATCCGGGCGTTCCACCGTGCGCCGACACGACGCGCAGGACGCCGTCGTCCAGCCGCCAGACCGAGGTCGACCAGGCGCGGCACAATCGCAGTGCACTATCGCCGATCACCTCGAAGACGGGCTGCACATCGGTCGGCGAGCTTGAGATGACGCGCAGGATCTCGGCCGTGGCCGCCTGCTGTTCATTCGACTCGCTGGCTTGAGCACGCGCCGCCGTGAGTTGTTCCCGAACCTCCACCAACGCTCGGTCGCGTGTCTGGAGCTGCCCCTGCGCCTCTGCCTGAAGTTTCAGCGCCTCGGCCTTGCCCCTCAGCGCCTCCGCCAGCTGCTTCTCCAGGTCGCGGACCCTGGAGTCCGCGTCCTTGGGCAACTTGCGGGCACCAGGGGGCTTGGCTTCCTTGGACTTTGCAGGCTTTGGACCCCGGCGCATGCGCCTCTCCTTGCCTCTTATGAATCGGCCGGGGACAGGCTAGGCGAATGAGCCCACTTGAGCAAGTCGGTCCGGCACTTGTTCCGACGACTGAGATGCGGCCAATTCAGCCGAGCGTAATGAAAGGGATCTAGCTCGGCATCCTGAGGTGTGCCTGCCGCCCAAACGCCAGTCTCCGCTCGGGACCGTCATCCGGCCAGGAGAGCCCCATTCAGAATGGTTCGACCAGTAACCGGGACTGGCTGCTGCAGCGCCTGCATCACGAAGCAGCCGCGCTCGGCGTTGCGCACGACCCTGGCGACGAGAGCCGGTGAATCGGGTGAGTCGATCTCCAGAGTAGTCTCCGCGCCCAGCATCCGGCCCTGGATCGTGTCGTTCAGGACCGAGCCGTCGACACGGTAGCGTGCCGTGACCTTCATTCGCATCCCGTTCACTGTGACCTTCAGCATGTGCCCGTACCGGGACACCTGGGTCATCAGTCAGAAGGCGAGCGCGGCGCTGAAGTACATCAACGGGGTGGGCGCCGAGCCCAGGCCGCCGAGGTTGGGGCCCTCGTCGGAGGCGAAGGTCATGTGACCGCCACCGCCCCGGCTCACCGTGGCCAACTTGAGAAACGGAGTCACGAGGCTCACGTCGGCCTCGAAGACGATCTGACGCGTCTGGATTGTGGGGTCGAGTCCGTCAGGCGCTGTCGTCATGCCAATTCCTTTCATGCTCTCGCTTGAGGACACACAAGTATTTCTGCCCAGGCCGCCCTCAGTTCTGCCCCGCTGCTCGAATTAGATCCAGTTCAGCATCCTGCGGTGTGACCCACCGTTGGAAGACCACCCCACACGGATGATAGAAGATACTTTGATCGGGAGGGAGGCTCGCGACCACTTCTCGGAGCCGGAATCTTTGTTTTCCCGGCGATCCCTGTTAAAGGGTCGTTTTTCGCGAAGGCCCCCCGGGGCCTTGGACAATGCCCCTCGGCCTGGCTGCGATTCCGACCGCGCTGAGTCTGATTTGCCCTGTTGGGCCTCTCACCCGACTACCCGTGTGCCCACGCTGACTGCCTGCCGGGCTGCCCCATCCTCCCGGGGCCTACTAGGGCTAGGCGTGAGCATCGTCCTCAAGCAGGCCGAGTGAATTGAATGTCGAGTCGCTTGTTATGGCCTGACTCCAGGTGCCACTTCTGGTGCCACTAGCCGATCCGAGTCGGGCTTCCTCGATCGTACTCAGTCGCAGTGAGCCATTCGCCTAGTCTGGCGGAAAACTCGTCGTTGGTGCAGACTTACTGCACCCGAGTGCTACCGAGCGCCACGGAGCCGAAATGTGCCAAGCGGTTTCAGGGTCTAGTGCCCGCAAGGGTGTCGGGGTTCGAGTCCCCGCTTCGGCACCAAACCTTTCCTGATAGTTACGCTGCAGCGGCTTTCGTGACTCACGTCGCCCTCTGATCGCTCTCTGTGCGCCTCGTCGCGGTCGTCTGATCGTGCGTCCTTGTGTTCTGTGTCCTGAACTCTCACCGTTGTGGTGCAGATAGCAAGCGTTCAAAACTCGTTCACGTCTGAAGAGTTCTTCAGTTCTTTCTGGGAACATTCGTCGGACGCGCCTACCGTGACCATCCGGACCCATCAAGGGCCACCGGACCTCTATTGTTCTTGACTCCCTCCAACGAGTGCGACTGTGATGTGGGCGCCTGGACACCCACGCCGTCAGCAATAGAGGTTTGCTAGACTCCCGCCAGCACCGAGGTGTTCATGCGGCAAATCGGGCTCGCGATCTGCATCGCTGTCGCTCTTGCCCTCCCGTCATGTGCCTCCGAGGCGCCGGGCAGGCCGGGAGACGGTCGTGTGGCGATCATCGACACGCACGTTCATCCGTTGCGCAGCGGGCACCGCGGCGGTGTCATAAGCTTGTCCGGACTCGTGCAACTCATGGATGAGTTTTCAGTCGAACGAGTGGTCCTACTACCGCCACCGTTTCCACGGAGGGGCACCGGCACCTACGGTCGTCGCGAAATCGAGCGCATGCTCCGGGGCGGTCACGGCCGGCTGGCGATGGTCGCCGGCGGCGAATCCTTGAACCCGTCAATTCAGGGCACCCCGCCCGATGGCGTCTCGGCCAGCGTCATGCGTGAGTTTCGCGAAGAGGCAGATGCCATCGCGAGCGCCGGGGCGGTCGGCTTCGGCGAGATTGCCCTCGAACACTTCTCGTCGGGGCGTGGTCGCCATCCCTACGAATCGACACGCCCGGATCACCCGCTGCTCCTGCTCCTGGCCGACATCGCGGCAGAGCGCGGAATGATCATCGACGTCCACATGGAGGCGGTGGTCGGGGATCAGCCGACGCCGGGCCGGATGCGCGGACCCAACCCCGGAGAGCTTCGCGCCAACATCGCAGCGTTCGAACGTCTGCTCGACCACAATCGGGAGGCCAAGATCGTGTGGGCGCACGCTGGCTGGGATCACACGGGCGAACGCAGGGTTCCCCTTATGCGGACCCTGCTCGAGCGGCACCCGAACCTCTACATGAGCGTCAAGATCGACTCGTCGGGATTCCCGGGCACGAAGCCGATGGGCGAGGATGGCGTGCGGCCTGGCTGGATCGCGATGCTGCGGGCTTTTCCAGACCGCTTCGTCATCGGGAGCGACCACTTCGTTGGAGAAGACACCGTACGGCTGGAGCACGCGCGGAGGTTCATCGACGCCCTGCCACCCGACCTCGCGGAACTGGTCGGGCGCGAGAACGCGCTTCGCCTCTACCGCCTCCCGGCGCGCACACCCTGAGGCATGCTCGACCAACGGGGACGACTCCAGACACCGTAAAGGGACGACGCCCCTTTGACCGACGAATCCGCCGATCCCGTCACGCCGCGCGTTGAGCGCAGGCTGGCCACAATCCTGTCCGCCGACGTCGCCGAGTACAGCCGGCTGATGGCCGAGGACGACGAGCAAACACTCAGCACGTTCCGGGCCCACAAGCAGGTGTTCGAGTCGCTCGTATCACTGCACCGCGGACGTGTTTTCAATACGGCCGGCGACGCGATCCTCGCGGAGTTCTCCAGCGTGGTCGAGGCCGTGCGATGCGCAACCGAGATCCAGGCCGCGCTGCGCACGCGGAACGATCAACTCCTGGCCGCGCGTCAGGTCAGATTTCGCATCGGTGTCAATGTCGGGGACGTCCTGGTGCAGGACACCGATCTCCTTGGCGACGGCGTCAACGTGGCGGCGCGACTACAGGCGGTGGCCGAACCCGGTGGAATTTGTATCTCGGGCAGCGTCTACGACCAAATCCGCAACAAACTGTCCCTGGCCTTCACACCGCTCGGCGAGCAGTTCTTCAAGAACATTCCGCAACCGGTGCGAACCTTCGCCATCTCAGAGGCTGAGGGTCTCGTCGCTCCGCCAACGGCGAAAGTGCGCCTGCGCCGAACGGCTGCGCTGGGATGGGCCGCGGCGGTGGTCGCGGCGGTCATGTTGGGAGGCGGCTATTGGGCATATTTGCAGAAACAGCGAGCGCTGGCTGAGCAAGCCCGAATGGTGACCGAGGCGACCAAGCAGGAGGCCACGCGCCGGGAGGAGCAGCTGATCGCGACGAAGCACGCGGCAGAGGACGCGCAGCGTCGAGCGGACGTGGCGCGCCGGGAGGAAGAAGCCGAGCGGAAGTTGGCCGAGACAGAGGTACGTCGCCTGGCCGGCGAGCAGCAGAAAGGAGACAAGGCTGCTCGTCGGGCTACCGCTCGAACGCAGCCGCAGGCGAGTGCGGCGCCCGCGCCACCGGCCGCGGCGGCCAGCCTCGACGGTGTCTACACCGGACCCGTGTGCTACGGTCCGAGCCCGAACGATCCGGCGCGCTGCTACCGGGCCGAGGCTACCCTTCGTGAAGGCAAGATCGTCGGCGAATGGCGCGGCCGGGATCCAGGAGTCACCGTCAAGCTGTCCGGCGACGTATCGGCGATCGGGGAAGTAAGGATAGAGATGCACGCCGAGCGCGCGGACGGCAGCCAGTTCGCAAGAGCAACTCTTTCGGGCACCGTCCAGAACGGTCGTCTGGATGCGAGTGGGTTTTTCTTCACCGGACGCACCACATCCCTTAGTTGGCGACGCAACTGAGATCCCATGTCCAACCAGGTGAGCCCGATCATTGGCTTCACGCTCCCACAACGGGGCGTCTTCTTCGGTGTAACGACCGTGACCGAGATGCTGACGCTGGCCGCGAAGGTTGACGCGAACCCGCTCTTCAACTCTCTCTGGGTCGGCGACAGCTTGGGGGCCAAGCCCAGGCCCGATTCGCTGACGTTGCTTGGCGCACTCGCCGCCGCCACCAAGCGAGTCCGACGCTCGATCTGCTCTCGAACGGTCGCATGCTGCTGGCCGCGTGCACCGGACTTGTCGCCGGCGGCGCCAGTGAGCGCGAGGGCGCCGCTTTCCACGTGGCCGACCGCGAGCGCGCGGCGCGCCTCACCGAGAACATCGAGATCTGCCGGCGACTGTGGTCCGGAGATCACGTCTCCTTCATGGGTCGGTTCCGTTCGTTCGAGGACGTTACGCTCGAACCCCGTCCCATGCAGCGGCCGTGTCCGATCTGGATCGCCTCGAACCCGCGGCCACCGCTTGCCGGTCCAGCACTCGACCGGGCGCTGCGCCGCGTCGCGGAGCTCGCCGACGGATGGATGACGACACGGCTCGCTGCTGGTCTGGTGAGGACCAACTGGTCGGGCATCGCCGGTGTTCTCAGGGAGCAAGGGCGCGACCCCGATGGCTTTCCAACCATGGCGTATCACAATGTCAATCTGAATCCGGATCGGCAGGCGGCGCTCGAAGAATCGAAGCGTTTCCTGGACGCCTACTATGGGCCAGTGTTTTCTCCGCAGATGGTCGAAGCATGGACGGCAGTGGGCACCCCGAAACAGTGCGTCAGTCACCTGCACGAGTTGCTGGCGGAAGGACCCAAGTCCATCACACTGCGCATCACGTCGTGGCGTCAGACGGAGCAGTTTGAGCGCCTGGTCCACGAGCTACTTCCGTCGCTTCGCGACAGCCCGCTGGGCTCCCGGGGAAGCAGCTAGGGGGACACCCGTCGGAGACAAGCTTCGTCGACCGCCGGGTGTCCCAGTGAGACCGAGGGACGAAGAAAGCTCGGCCCACCAATATTCATCGTCCGCGGTCAGGGTGGAAAGTCGTCCTTACAGTATTGAAAGTATTCACGGTTGTAATGGGACGCGCGCCTCAGACACTGACTAGACTCGCGCAAACCGAAGCGTTATCGCGCCATTGGCTCCTGCGCCGGACCCGCGAACGAGGCGTGGCCAGGGAAGCCGGGCAACTGTACTAGCCGGCTCGCCTGGACGAAGGGTTTGCTCATGCACTACGATGACGCGATAGGCATCCATGAGGCTGTACGTGATGAGCCGAACCACCGGCGACGTGATCGTAATGCGCTCGAGCTCGCGCCCGCGGGTTGCTTCCACGAGTTGAAGCAGTCGATCCTGTTGCGCGACGAAGCTCGCGATGATTCCTGCGGCGATGTGACTGGTCGCGGGCTCGAGGGCACGCGGCGCCTTCACCTTCCGTCCCGAATCGGCGCGGAGCGCCCTGATGAGGAGCTTCCCGAAAAAGCGAGGAAGCAGCGGAACCCGCTCCCAGGCGCGCCGGCGTCTCCTCCCTTGCGAGATCACTTCGATGATCGTCAGGTACGGCCGATTCGAGATGATCAGGAGGTCGAAGCATCGACCAATGCTCCACTCCTCCCCGTCTGGCTTCCAGTTGATTTGGTCGGCCGAGAGTTGACCGAACACGCGCTTCGTCTCATCGGCGACGAGGCGACCTTCCGCGAGCACGGTGGACAGGTCGCTATACTGAAGGTCGTAGTTCATGCGCGTCAGCGACTGACGACGGGTGGCGCCGCCCAGCCGCGCGCCGCCCGCAACTCGGCACGCCGCCGGGTTGTGGCGGGCTCGTCCACGGAGCCGGATGGGTCGATCACGACTCCGTAGTCGGCGCGCGCCGAGGCCAGGCTGACCAGCTCGTTGGCCACATCGCGCAGCACCCGAAGCGGATCGCGCTCGAGCGGATCGCCCCAGCCGCCGGGCCCCGGCTGGTCGTGGATGAAGACGTCGCCGCGACGCATCGGCGTCATCGTGACCTTGGCCGTGAGCTCACGCTCACGACCATCCGCGATCAGACGGTTGCGTGACGGCTTGCCCGGCGCACCACCGTAGAGGCCGTACGGACGAAACGTGTGGCGGTCCGCGCGTACCTGGAGAACGGCCTCGTCCTCCGTGAGCCGGTAGGCGCGGCGAATCGACATCCCGCCGCGATGAAGGCCGGGCCCGCCCACGTCCGGGATCAGCTCACAGCACAGGATCTCGAGTGGCTGCTCCGTCTCGGTCACTTCCGCCGAGGGCAGCGACATGTTCGCGAAGAGGTTGGCGTTGCCGTCAAGTCCGTCGGCCCACGGCCGACCGCCCCAGGCCGAGCAGATGAACTCCACGAAGATGAACGGCGTGCGATCGCTGTGATAGCCGCCGATGCTGACACCGGTGTTGCCGCCCTCGGAGGCAGCGATCACCTTATCGGGCAGCATCTGCGCGAGGGCGCCGAAGACGGTGTCGACCATGCGGAACCCGGTGAGGCCACGCGCCGCGCAGGCCGCCGGCGGCACCGCGTTGGCGATCGTGCCGGGCGGTGCCACGACCTCGATGGCGCGGTAGAAGCCGGCGTTGCAGAGGATCTCGTGGGGCAGGACCGACTTGAGACAGGTATAGGTCGCGGCGCGCGTGAACGAGAGCGTGTTGTTGATGGCACCCTTCACCTGGGGCGAGGTGCCGGTCCAGTCCGCCGTCATCTGGTCACCGTGTTTCTTCAGGGCCACCGTGAGCGGGATCGGCGTGCCGAAGTCGATGCCGTCGTCGTCGATCCAGTCGGTGAAGCTCCACTCGCCGTCCGGTAGCTCGGCGATCGCCGCCCGCGTCAGTCGCTCGGTGTAGTCGAGGATCTCCTCCATGTAGGCCGCCACCTGCGCGACGCCGTGCTTGGCGATCAGCCGGGCGAAGGCCTCCTCGGCGATGTGACAGGCCGCGAGCTGCGCGCGCATGTCGCCGGCCACGCGCACCGGCATGCGGACGTTCTTCTCCAGCAGGCGAAAGAAGGTCTCGTTCGGCTCGCCGGCGTCGTACATCTTGACGGGCGGGATGCGGAGCCCTTCCTGGAAGATCTCGGTGGAGTCCGATGCGTTCGAGCCGGCCACCCGTCCGCCCATGTCGGTCTGGTGGCAAATGGTCGCCGCGAAGGCCACCCGCCGGCCCTCGTGGAAGATCGGCTTGAGGATGAACACGTCGGGCAGATGCATCCCGCCTTCGAAGGGGTCGTTCAGCGCGTAGACGTCGCCCGGCCGCATGCGGCCGCCGTAGTGCCGGATCGTGGCGGCGAGTGCATCGGGGAACGAGGACAGGTGGCCGGGCAAGGTCAGGCCCTGCGCCACCGTCCGGCCCTGGGCGTCGCAGAAGGCCGTCGAGTAGTCCATGTTGTCCTTGAGCACGCCGGAGTACGCCGTCCTCAAGATCGTGAGGGCCATCTCGTCGGCGATGGACAACAGCGTGTTCTTGAACAGCTCGAAGCCAATGGGATCGGAGAGCCGGGTGGCCACCGTTCAGACCTCCATCACGATGTTGCCCGAGGCGTCGAGCGCCGCCCTGGCGCCAGGCGGCACCACGCACGTCGCGTCGTACTCCTCGACGATCGCCGGCCCCTCGCGCGGCGTGGCGAGATCGCCGCGGGCGAGAACGGGCGTCGCGATCCAGCCCTCGCGCGGACCGAAGTACACGCGGCGCGAGCTCCCGATCGTGCCCGCGCCCCGACCGATCTGCACGCGCTCGGGAACGCGCGGGCGGTCGCTCAGCCCCTGGCCGACGACGCGCAGGCTCACGATCTCGACCGGCTCGTCGGCGCTCGCCCGGTGTCCGTACGTCCGCTCGTGCTCGCGCGCGAACGCTTCGTCGATCGCCGCGCTCGCCGTCACGGGCACGGTCAGCTCGAACGACTGCCCCTGGTAGCGGCAGTCCGCCGAGCGCGCGATATGAACAGCCGCACCGATGAATCCCTCGGCGGCGAGCTGACCGCGCGCCTCGTCCTCCAGACGTCCGAAGGCCTCAGCCAGCTCGATCGGACCGAGGCTGCGTGCCGCCCGCCGCCACGTGCGGACGTAGTGGTGCTCGACCTCGGAATAGAGCAGACCGAAGGCCGAGAAGAGTCCGGGCGCGGGTGGAACGACGACACGCGTCATCTCGAGAGCCCGGGCCATCCCGGCGGCGAACAGCGGCCCGTTGCCGCCGAAGGCGAACAGCGCGTACTCGCGCGGATCACGACCTCGCTCGCTCGACACCGCACGGATCGCGCGCATCATGTTCGACGCTGCGATCAGGTGAGCGCCGTAGGCCGCCTCGGCGAGCGGCAACCCGAGTGGCCCGGCGACTCGCTCCTGGAAGATCTCGTGGGAGCGAGCCGCGTTGAGCTTCACGGCGCCGCCGGCCAGCGCCGTCGGGTTCAGGTAGCCGAGCACGATGTTGGCGTCCGTCACGGTCGGCTCGGTTCCGCCGAGGTCGTAGCAGAGAGGTCCCGGCGACGCGCCGGCGCTGCGCGGGCCGACTTGCAGCGCGCCGCCGGCATCGCGCCAGACGATCGAGCCGCCGCCGGCGCCGACCTCGGCGAGGTCGATGGCGGGGACACGCAGAAGATAGCCGCTTCCGGTGAGCAGTCGCGAGCCGTGCATGATGCCGCCGCCGACCTGGTACTCGGTGGCCCGGCTGACCGCGCCGTCCTCGACGATCGACGCCTTGGCGGTGGTGCCGCCCATGTCGAAGGTGATCAGCTTGTCGAACCCGATCCGCCGCGCCAGCGCCTGGGCCCCGACGACGCCGGCGGCCGGACCCGACTCGATGATGTGCATCGGCCTCGCGGCCGCCGCCGCATCGGTCATCAAGCCACCATTGGACTGCATGATCAGCAGCGGCCCCTGCACGGCGATCCCATCGAGGCCGCTCCGCAGCGTGGCCAGGTAGCGCTGGACGATCGGCAGCACGTACGTGTTGATCACAGTGGTCGAGGTGCGCTCGTATTCCTTGATCTCGGGCAGCACCGCGCTGCTGATGCACAAGGGCAGGCCGGGGGCGCGGCGCTCCACGATCGACTTGATACGCTCCTCGTGGACGGGATTGGCCCACGCGTTGAGAAGGCACACGGAAAGCGCCTCGATCCCCTGAGCGAGCAGCCGGCCGAGCGCGCGTTCGACGTCGGCCTCGTCGAGCGGCCGTTGAACCACGCCGCGGACGTCGATCCGCTCGCTCACCTCCATCCGCAGGCGGCGCTCGACGAGGGTGGGCGGCTTCTCCCAGGTGAGATCGTAGAGGCGCGGCATGCGCAGGCGCCGGATCTCGAGGACGTCGCGGAAGCCGCGGGTGGTGATGAGCCCCGTCCGAGCGCCGCGTAGCTCGAGCAGCGCGTTGGAGGCGACCGTAGTGCCATGCAGCACCTCCACCACATCGCGACCGCCGAGACCTGTCTCGTCGAACACCTCGCGGAGCCCGTCGACGATGGCGCGGGCATAGTCGTCCGCGCTGGAAGACACCTTCTTGATATGGAGGCGCCCGTCGGCGTCGAGGAAGACGATGTCGGTGAAGGTGCCGCCAATATCGACCGCGACGCGGAAGCGGCTCACGCGTCCCGTTCCATCTCGAGGACGGCGGCGAAAGTCTCCACGAGGCTCTCGAGCTCGGCGTCACCCATCGCGGTCGAGAGACACCCGAGCCCGGTGATCGACATGAGCACGCCGTGCTCCATGAGCCGGCGAATCAGCCGGACGAGACGCTCGTTCTCGGCTTGTGTGGCCCGCGTGCTCCGATAGTCGCTCAGTTCGCGGTCCACCGGATGAAGGCGGAACAGCGAGCCCAGGCCGGTGACGCGTCCGGGAACACCGGCCTCCTTGAAGCAGTCGTCGAGGCTCGCGCGGAGCTTGGCGCCGAGGTCGGCGAGCCTGGCGTAGGCGTCGGGTGTCAACAGCCGCATCGCGGCCAGGCCGGCGGCCATCGTTACCGGGTTGGCGTTGAACGTCCCGCCGTGCGGCGCCGGCGGCGACCCGCCCCGCGTGGGATCGAATACCGCCATGACGTCGGCCCGCCCCGCGACGGCGCCCACCGGAAAGCCGCCGCCGATGATCTTGCCGAGCGTCGTCATGTCCGGCGTCACGCCGAGCCCGCCCTGGGCACCCTGGTAACCGATCCGGAACGAGATGACCTCGTCGAAGATCAGCACGATGCCGTGCGCTCGCGTCACGTCGCGGAGGGCCTGCAAGAACTCGGCCCGAGCGGGGACGAGGCCGATACGGTTGGGAACCTGATCCACCAGCACCGCCGCCAGGTGTGAAGCCTCGCGCTCGATGCGCGCGACGGCATGCTTCGCGTGATTGAACGGCAGCACGACGACGTCGTCGAGCACCGCCGGCGGCGTCCCTCTCGAGTACGCGGTGCTGGTCGGCGCCGCCAGATTCCCCCAGGTGTCCGGGGTCGATGCCAGGCTCACCTCGGCGTAGTCGTACGAGCCGTGGTACGCGCCCTCGAACTTCGCGATCTTCGGGCGGCCGGTGAAGGCTCGCGCGCCCTTGACCGCGATCATCACCGCCTCGCTGCCCGAGTTGGTGAACCGCACCCGCTCGGCTGAGGGCAGCCGCTCGCACAGGAGCGCCGCCAGGTCGATCTCCTCAGGCGTCGGCATCGGGAACGACGCGCCCAGCGCGAGCCGGCGGGTCGCCGCTTCCACGATCGTCGGGTGGGCGTGGCCATGGATCAGCGCCGTGTAGTTGTTCAAGCAGTCCAGGCGGCGGTCGCCCTCGACGTCGGTGATCCAGCAGCCTTCCCCGGCGGCAGCGTACGGTGGATACGGCGCCATGTAGACGGTCGTGCGCGAGTTGCCGCCTGGCAGTACGCCCTGAGCGCGCGCGAACAGCGCCGCCGATTTCGAGCCCGGCTCGGCCCACCGTGGGGTCCGCGCGAGTGCGCGAGGGGTCCTCACCTTCGAGATCGTCGCCATCGCCGCGCCTCCTTCATCACTGTGGCGGATGCTGCCACGCGTGCCACGATGATACTCTCGTCTCGCAGCGCTTGGACTTGGCGCGCCGGTCCCCGTGTCCCGAGTACAATCTCGACCGTGACCGATGCCGACTATATGGACCAGGCGCTGCGAGAAGCGGAGGACGCCTTTGCCCGGGGCGACTGGCCCGTGGGCTCGATCCTCGTGCGTGATGGCGTCGTACTCGCGACGGGCCAAAATCGACAAAACACCGAGCGTGACGTGACCTGGCACGCGGAGTTCGAGGCCCTGCGACGGGCGACGCGCGAGCACGGTGTCGCGAGCCTGGCTGGGGCCACGGTGTACTCCACGATGGAGCCGTGTCCGATGTGCGCAGGCGCCATGAAGCTCGCGGGCATCGCGCGGCTGGTCCTGGGCGCCCGGCACGCCACCCTCCGGCGCACCGATCTCGGCACCTACTCGATCGAGACGTTCTGTCGGATGACCGACTACGATCTCGCCCTCACCACCGGCGTCCGCGAGCGTGAGTGCACCGCGCTCCGCCGCCGCTGGGGCAAAGATTCCGTTCGCGCATCCTACCGCAAGTGTCACGACACGTCAGAGTGACCCGATGAGCGAGACCGCGCTCGGCACCCTCGTCGGCAGCCTCGCGCACGCCGCTCCGCATCGTGCAGCGCTGACGTGCGGCACGGACACCGTCTCGCGCGCCGCGCTCGAGGCGCGCGCGAACCGACTCGCCCGCGCCTACCGCGAGCTCGGCGTCACGCCGGACTCGTTTGTCACGATCGGTCTGCCGAACAGCATCGAGTTCTTCGTGGCGGTGCTCGCGGTGTGGAAGCTCGGCGCGACGCCGCAGCCGATCTCGTCGCGGCTGCCGGCCGCCGAGCAGCGCGCGATCATTGACCTCGCGAACCCTTCGCTCATCGTCGGAGTCGCGCCGTCCGAAACGCCGGGCCGGACGACGATCCCCGACGGATTCCAGCCGGAAGCGTCGCTGTCGTCCGACCCGTTGCCGCCGCTGGTCGGCGCGTCGTTCAAGGCGCCGACGTCGGGCGGGAGCACCGGCCGTCCGAAGCTCATCGTGGCGACCCAGTCCGCGACGTGGGAGTCGGTCGAGGGCTTCGCAAACTTGTTGATGGTCCCGCCGGACGGCGTGCACCTGGTGACCGGACCGCTCTACCACAACGGACCGTTCGTCACGTCGCTGCTCGCCCTGCTCCGGGGCAATCACCTCGTGATCATGCAGCGCTTCGACGCGAGCGCGGCGCTCGCGCTGATCGAGCGGCATCGCGTCGACTGGATGTACGCGGTGCCGACGATGATGCACCGCATCTGGCGGCTGCCGGAGCGCGAGCGGCAGCGGTTCGACGTCTCATCGCTCCGCGTAGTGTTCCACATGGCAGCGCCGTGTCCGCCGTGGCTCAAGCAGGCGTGGATCGACTGGCTCGGCGCCGAGCGCATCCTCGAGCTCTACGGCGGGACCGAGGCCCAGGCGATCACGTTCATCGTCGGCGACGAGTGGCTTGCGCACCGCGGCTCCGTCGGCCGCGTGATCCTGGGCGAGATGGTCGTGCTGGACGGGAGCGGCAACGAGCTGCCGGCCGGCGAGGTCGGCGAGATCTGGATGCGCCGCGGCCTCGACGAGCCGCCGCCGTACCGGTACATCGGCGCGCGGCCGAAGTCACGGCCGGGCAACTGGGAGTCGCTGGGCGACATGGGCTGGAAGGACACAGACGGTTACGTGTACCTCGGCGACCGCGACACGGACATGATCCTCGTCGGCGGCGCGAACGTGTATCCGGCCGAGGTCGAATCCGCCCTCGACGAGCACGCGGCCGTCACGTCGTCGTGCGTGATCGGCCTGCCCGACGACGAATATGGCAACGTCGTCCACGCGATCGTGCAGGCGTCCGGGCCGGTGACCCCCGCCGACCTCGAGGAGTTCTTGCGCCCGAAGCTCACGAAGTACAAGCGCCCGCGTACGTACGAGTTCGTGAGCGAGCCGCTGCGCGGCGACGACGGCAAGGTCCGACGCTCGGCGCTCCGTGCGCAGCGGCTCGCGACCGCGCGTCGCTGACACCGATGGACCTCGACGGGAGGGCGCCGTCGTAACTGTCGCGCTCGTTCGGAAAGACGCGCGGAGCAAGTGCTAGACTTGTGGCGACGATGGGATGCTTTTCAGGGTCTCGTGTGGTTAAGATGAGCGGCGCGCGCCGATTCCGGCTGGGTCTGATCCTCATCGTGCTGGCCGCCTCAGGTCTCGCCGCCTGTGCGCCCCTACCGAAGGGGGAGTACTGGAACGGCTCATACGTTCACCTCGACCCTCCCCGGTATACGTTCGACCTTCCCAAGGGCTGGCGGGAAGCCACCGCGTCAGACTATCCGTCGCTCGGATTCAATCGGCGCGTGTTCGCGCGGCTCGACGAGGCCGGCCGTCGCACCATGCTGGAGCGCGCGGAGCTCGAGCTGCAAGGCATCGATGCTGGCCTCATCTCGCCCCGCGGCGCGTGGATCCAGGTGGGCTCCGAAGCGCGCTCGAGTGGCTGGTACAGCTCGAGCAATCCCCTGCAGTTCGGCCTCACCGAGCAGGAGAAGAAGGGGCTCTGGGAGCGCTTCTCGCGGGCCCGGATCGACAACGCGCCGTCGACCGACAAGCCGACGCTCACCCTGGAATCCATCGATGTGGTCGACTATGGATTGAACCGGGTCTTGCGCGTCCGCTTCCGATCCGACGAAGCGCGCGGCTCGCTCCACTGGACCGTGATCGGCTTCTTCAACTCGACCGACACGATCTCGCTGGCGCACGTCGGGACGCCCGAGGACCGAGAAGAAGGTCTCGCCGCGCTCGAGGAGATCGTGACCTCGCTGCGCTTCAACTGAGCGCCGCGCGCAGCACGTCTGGACCGCCGCCTATGCTTTCAACCGCGGCATGAGCCGCAGCGCGTTGTCGCGGTCGATCGCCAGCAAGTCGCTCGCGCCGAAGCCGTAGTCCGTCAAACCCTTCACGTGATCGATCGCCGTGCGATACGGGAAGTCGGTCCCGAACACGATCTGGGAGGTCGGGATCAGCCTCGTCAGCGACGCGAGCGCGTAGGGATGCGCGGCCTGCGCCGTGTCGTAATAGAAGCGCTTGAGCTCGGCCTCGACGCCGTTCGGCACCCGCGCCGCGGCGTTCTTGTTGATCAGCGGCAGGCGCACGAAGCGCTCGGTCAAGAACGGCAACGTTCCTCCGCCGTGGGAGAAGATCATCTGCATGTCATGGAACCGCGCGGCCGCGCCGCTGAACACCAGGCTGGCGATCGTGCGCGTCGTGTCCGTCCCCCACTCGATGATCGACTCGGGCACATCGGGAATCAGGTTGCCGCAGCAGTTCGCGGTCGTCGGGTGTGTGTATACGACGGCCCGCCGGCGATTCAGCTCTTCCAGCACCGGCGTGAACGTCGGGTCGCCCAGCCACTTGTCGCCGTAGCTGGTCAGCAGCGCGATGCCGTCGGCCTTGAGTGAGTCGAGCGCGTAGCCGATCTCCTGCAGGGCGCCCTCGACGTACGGCATCGGCATCACCGCGAACATGCCGAAGCGGCCCCGGGAGTCGGAGGCCAGCTTCGCCGAGTAGTCGTTGCACTCACGCGCCAGCTTCCGCGCGCCCGCGTCGTCGAGGAAGCGCAGTGCCGGTGTGGTAATCGACGTGATGGACGTCGCCACGCCGGCCTTGTCCATGTCGGCGATCGACTTCTCCGGAGTCCAGTCGCGCACCGGGCCGGTGATGTTCTTGGCGATGATCGCCGCGAGGTACGGTGGGGGCGTGTGGTGATGGTGGACGTCGATCCGATGGGGCTTGGCGATCGCCATCTGCGCCTCCGCGTCGTTCCGGGACACGAGCGCGCTCGCTCCGAGCGCGGCGATCCCGGCCAGGAATTCGCGTCGTGCGACACCGCCGGCTCGGCCCGGCATGCAGTCCCCGCGTTGCTCCGAGTCCATGCCCAGGAAGTGGCTCACCGCGTCCGGCGATACTCGTAGTCTTCGCGCTCGCCGTTACCGACGCGGAGCTCCGGCAGCAACGGTGGGCGCGTGCTGTTGAGCTTCGCGTGCGCGTCCAGCGCCGCCTGATCGGCCCAGCGCTCCAGTAAGGTCAAGCGATCCGGGTTCACCGCGCTCTGAAAGATCTCGAACTGCTCGCAGCCCGGCTCCTTCATCACCTGCGCGCAGCGGGCCTTATAGCCCTCCGCGAGCTGAGTCCCCTCGCCGGGCACGGCCGTGATCGTGACCACGAGTCGAATTGCCATCGCTCAGTCTCCTCGGCGGTCGGCGCTGGTCTGGTCCCGCCGCTGTTCTAGATCCGATTCGGGGCGACTGTGCGGCGGACTCTATCTGCCTGTCAAGACGTGAGCGGAAGCGCCGGCCGAGGCCGGTCGGCAGGACGCTCACGCGCCGGGCTCAGTCGCGGACGAGGTCGCCGCCTACGTCCTCGACGAGCTCGTAGCGGAGGAGGCGGGCATTCATCCAGCGGATCACCAGGAGATCGGCGAAGGCGACGACCGCGCGATTCAGCACGCCGTATTTCGACCGGCCGAACTGCCGCGGCCGGTGGCCGACCGGCACCTCGATCACGCGGTAGCCGCGCATTCTGAGCAGCGTCGGGATGAACCGGTGGAAGCCGCGGTAGAGCACCAGCCCCCGCAGGCACTCGCGCCGAAACGCGCGGAAGGTGCACCCGCTGTCCCGGATCGTCTCGTCGGACACCCAGTTGCGGATGCCGTTCGCGAT
>JACXTT010004610.1_pt1 | contig 20416 bp, 22 predicted proteins | sample 9270951 | NCBI WGS metagenome assembly JACXTT01 (sample SAMN15532306, study PRJNA645909) | rock metagenome | isolation source: weathered quartz diorite | place: Puerto Rico | collected 2017-06-21
TAATAGATGCCGGCCAGCATGATGAGCGCGGGCGCCGGACCGAGCCCAAACGTGAACGGCAGGAGCATTGCCACCGTGGCGACCGGACCGATGCCGGGGAGAACACCAACGAGCGTGCCGAGGAAGCAGCCGATAAAGCAGTAGACGAGGTTCTGCCAAGTGAGCGCGACACCGAGGCCGAAGGCGAGATTGCCGAGTGTCTCCATGCCTCAAAACTCCGGCAGCAGGGGGATCGGCAGGCCCAGGAGCCAGGCGAACACGCAGACCGAAAACGCGATCAACACCACGATCAGCCCTGCAACCTCCAGCGGCTTGCTCTCGCTCGACGCCACTGCGCCGACGGCAACGAGCGCTGCGACGGCGGCAACCAGCCCGAAATGCGCCAGCACGACACCGAACAGCGAGATCGCAACGAGGCTGATCAGGATCGGCCGTGCGTGAAAGCGCGGCACTGGCGGACCGTCGACCGCAAACGACTTCGCCGCGATGATCAGCCCGAGGCCGGCGAGCAGCGCCGCGACGAGGACCGGGAACAGTGCCGGCCCCATGCGGTGCATGTTGCCCATGCTGTACTGCCGCGACAGCACCATGAAGCCCAGGGCCACCGCGATGAAGAACAGCCCGGCCCAGAAATCCTTCGGCGAACGGATGTGCATCGGCTGAGACCGGAGCTGTCGCAGATTAGTCCGCCTTGATCTTGGCCTTCTCCACGATCGGGCTCAGCTGCGCCGCGGTCTTCTTGACCTTGGCGTCGAGCTCAGCGCCGGTCGACGGAATGGTGTCGACGCCACCCGCGGCGAAACGCTCTTTCACGTCGGGCATGGCCAGGATCTTCGCAACCTCGGCGCTGAGCTTCTCGACGATTTCCTTGGGCGTGCCCCTGGGCGCGACCAGCAGCGTCCAGTTCGACAGGTCGACCTCTTTAACGCCCTGCGACTGCAGCGTCGGCCATTCCGGATTGAACTTCGAGGGCTGCGCGCCGATCACAGCCAGCACCCGCAAGCGGCCGGCCTTGACCTGCGGCGCAACCGACGAGCTTGCCAGCACCCCAATCGGGATGTCGCCTGCCGCGAGAGCCGCCGCGGCCGGCGCACCTCCCTTATAAGGAATATGCTGATACTGCGTGCCGGTATTGAGCGCCATCCATTCCATGGCGATCTGGTTGACACTGCCGTTGCCCGGGCTCGCATAGGAGATACGGCCGGGCTGGACTTTCGCCGCGGCCAGCACATCGGCGACCGACTTGTAGGGCGTTCCGGCATTGGTCGCGAGCACCATCGGCGCGTCGCTCACGGCGGCAACCGGCGCAAAGTCCTCCCACTTGTAGGGTATGTCCTTGAACAGCGACGGATTGACCGCAACGTCGCCGACCGTGGCCATGACCAGCGTGTAGCCGTCCGGCGCAGCCTTGGCGCCCGCAGTCATGCCGATGAAGCCGTTGCCGCCGGGCTTGTTCTCCACCACCACCTGCTGGCCCCAGGCCTCGGTGAGCTTGGCGCCGACGATGCGGGAGGCGATATCGGCAATGCCGCCCGGCGCGTAAGGGGCCACGATGTGGATCGGCTTCGACGGATAGCTCTGCGCGGACGCAGGCCCCGCCAGGATTGAAAGCCCCGCCAGGATTGAAAGCCCCGCCAGCCCCACCACCGCTGCAAGCAACCGCCGCATTCCATCCTCCCATGCTTTTTCGGGCCTAAGCCTGCATGAGACGACGGCTTTTGCAATCCTGCAAATGGGTTCAGTTCTGTCGTGGTGGAGTACCGCTCCGGTCACTTCCGGCCTGCCTGCAAAGCTCCTAGCATGCCCCCGCAGACTTCACTTCAGAGTCAACCGGGGGCTCACATGACGACATGGACGGACCAGCCAAGACCGCTGATTGCGGGGCTTGGTTCCTACTACGACAAGACACGCGACCTCTCATGGTTCGTTGTCCGCGCCACCGCGGGCGGCATGCTGCTGGTGCACGGCCTCACCAAGCTGTTCACCAGTTCGATCGCGGCATTCGCCACCGGCAGCATGGCACGGCGCGGCATCGAGCCCGCGGTGCCTGCCGCCTACATGATCTTTTTCCTGGAGACGATCGGAGCAGTGTGCATCATTCTCGGCCTGTTCACGCGGCTGATCGCCGCGATGATCTTCGTCGAGTTCCTGGTCATCATCTTCGTCGCGCACTGGGGCGGAGGCTTTGGGGGCTTCGCCTGGAGCCGGCAAGGCGGCGGGTGGGAGTATCCGCTGTTCTGGGAGCTGATCTGGGTGGCCATCCTGATGCGTGGCGGCGGGCCCTACTCGCTCGATGCCAAGATGGGCCGCGAGCTGTAAGACCACGGACATCGGCGGCGCTGCGAGCGAGCGCAGCGCCGCCGGAGCCCGCGCGATCCTCAGGCCAGGATCGAAATCGATTTGGTCTGCGGGTTGACCTCGACCTGCGCGCCATGGGGAATGGCCGCGGTGATGTCCTCATCGAAGCCCGCAAGCATCGGCACGTCGCCGAGCGCGGCGCCCTGCGCCAGGATCGGGTTCACCGAATTGAGCACCAGCGCGAGCGGGACGATGCCGCGCGACTGCATCTCGTGCAGCATCCAGGCGGTGGCGACGCCGCCCTTGGCGGTGTCGAGCACCAGGATCTTGCCCACGTAAGACTGGCCCACGAGCTTGTGGGCCGGGCGCGAGAACACGCCTTTGATGCGATCGAGATCATAGCGCGCTGAGAAGCCGTCATGGGCGACCAGCGCTGGGCCCCGCACGATACGCCCCATGGCCTGCCGGGCGCGAAATATCTTCGCTATCGTGGTCATGCCAGCTTCCCGCTGACGGCCGCGTTCACGCAAGCCTCCATCGAGGCCAGCATCGGCCGGTAGCCGTAGCCGCCCAGGATGTTGACGAGCTTGGCGCTGTTGGTGGCCAGGCGATTCCAGCCTTTGGCCTCGGCGATCTCGCGCGCATAGGACTGGTAGAAGCACATGCCCGACAGCACCGAGCCGCCTGCACCTTCGATGCTGGCGGTGTAGCCCATGCGGTCGCAGTCGGGCTTGACCTGCGGGCTCGTGACCGCGAGGAGCGGCACGGTGAAACGCCGGCCGTCGCACAGCGCCGCGAGATCGCGCAATTCGTAAAGGCTGAGCTGCGGCGCCGAGAACACCACGACGTCGACGCGATCGTCGACCAGGTACGACTTCTGCAACGCGTCGACATCGGCCCTGGTGACGCGGCGGCTCGGCAGACCGGCCGGCGCCACATCCGACACCTGACGCGCCTCGGGCGTGATGCCCACCCAATGAAACAGCGCGGTCGAGCCGAAGCTCGCCATCGCGGCGCCGAAATGCTTGAACTCGTCGGACTTCGGCACGCGGTCGCCGCCTTCGATCACCGGCACCGCCCAGTAGTTGCCGTTGAGCCGGCCGATCACGCCGCCGAGCGCGCCCCATTCATTGAGCGTCGCCGGCGTGAAATCCACCCGCACATGCAGCGTCGCACGGCGCTGCTCGGGAAGGTGAAAGCCGTAGCGCGGCGTGCGCCCGGTGCTGCCGGCCGCGAGCGCCGACGGCCCGCCTTCGAAGTTCGAGCGCGCGGCACAGACCGAGTTCGAATAGATCACCACACCGGTGTCGCCATAGGCGACGTGCTCATAGGCGATCGGCGCCTGCACGGTCTGATAGTTGATGCAGGTGTCGGTCATGGTGACGCCGAGCTTGACGAACGCATCAATGGCGCGCCGCTCGAGATCGAGCATCGCCTGCGTCTGGCCGAGCATGGCGGCCTTGGCAAAGTCGGTGCCCCGCGGATCAGTGATGGTCGGCACCCGCACCTGCCGCTGGCCTTCGGTGATGGAAGCGAGCTTCTCCAGCCAGAGGACGCCGGCTTCGCCGAGGCTTTCGGTGTCGGCCATGATGTGCGCTTGCGTCACTGGCACGAAATCCGCCGCGCCGAAAAACTCGCCGACGGCCTTCTGATGCGCCAGCGCCTGCTGCGGCAGCGGCCCGAACTTGCCGGCCAGGATGTCCTGCTCTTCGCTGTTGAGCTTCATTCCCATCTGTCCCGCTTACTCCACACTGGCGCCGGAGTCGCGAACCGCCTTGCCCCACTTCGTCATCTCGGCCCGCTGGAACTCCCCGAACGCAGCCTCGCTGAGGTCTGCGCCGATCACGCCGAGGGGCTCGAGCTTGCCGCGGAAGTCAGCGCTGCGTGCGATCTTGCCGACCTCGCCGGTCAGGACCGCAGCCGTATCGGACGGCAAGCCAGCCGGGGAGAACACGCCCCACCACGCGGTCGTCTCAAAGCCGGCATAGCCGGCTTCGGCGATGGTCGGCACATCGGGCAGCACCGTGGAGCGCGCCTTGCTGCTGAGCGCGAGCGGGCGAATCTTGCCCGCCTTGATATTCGACAGCACCGATTGCAGCGGATCGAACATGATCGGGATCTGTCCGGCGATCAGGTCGGTCAGCGCCGGTGCGCTGCCGCGATACGGCACGTGCTGGAGATCGATGCCGGCCGCGGCCTTGAACATTTCGCCGGTGAGGTTTCCCGGCGTTCCGGCGCCCGCCGAGCCGTAATTCAGCTTGTCGCGAGAGCTTTTGGCGAGCGCGACCAGCTCGGCCACATTGTTGGCCTTGAGCGACGGGTGGACGACGATCGTCACTGGCGCCATCGCGACCAGCGCAATCGGCGTGAAATCCTTCACCGCGTCGTAGGGCAGCTTCTTGTACAGCGCCGGGTTGATGGCGTGGGTGCCGACCGTCGCCATCAGCAGCGTCTGGCCGTCCGGCGCGGACTTGGCGACCGCATCAGCGCCGAGCCCGCCGCCCGCGCCGCCGCGGTTGTCGACCAGCACCGTGGCGTGCAGCGCGTCGCCCAGCATCTGCGCCAGCGGTCGCGCCACGATGTCGGTCGGCCCACCGGCCGGGAACGGCACGATCAGGCGGATCTGCTTGCCGGCCAGTGATTGCGCGTGCGTCAGGCCGGGCGCGAGAACCGCCCCGGCTGTGGCGGCGCCCAACGCAAGAAACCGTCTTCGCCGCATGGCCCGACCTCCCCGTTTTCCCCACCTTACGAAACGGCCTTTTGACCAGCAAATTCCAGACGCACGAACCCCTCGCGGGCCGTTTCGCCTTGATTTGACCGGCAATCGCCTATAGCTGATCGCCGGTGAAAGCGCCCCAACCCGCCAGAAAATCAGGTCCCAAGACCGCGCCGCAGGCGGCGCCGGCGGTGAGCTTCGTCTCGCTCGGCTGCCCGAAGGCGCTGGTCGATTCCGAGCGGATCATCACGCGGCTGCGCGCCGAGGGCTATGAGTTCTCCCGCGAGCACAAGGGCGCCGACCTCGTCATCGTCAACACCTGCGGCTTCCTCGACAGCGCCCAGGCGGAATCGCTCGACGCCATCGGCCAGGCGCTGGCCGAGAACGGCAAGGTCATCGTCACCGGCTGTATGGGCGCGGAGCCCGAGAAGATCACGGCCAAGTTCCCGAACGTGCTCGCAGTCACCGGGCCGCAGCAATACGAAAGCGTGGTGGCGGCCGTCCACAAGGCCGCACCGCCGCAGCACGATCCGTTCGTCGATCTGGTGCCGCCGGAGGGCATCAAGCTCACGCCGCGGCACTACGCTTATCTGAAGATTTCCGAGGGCTGCAACAACCGCTGCACCTTCTGCATCATCCCCAAGCTCCGCGGCGATCTCGTCTCGCGGCCGGCCGCTGACGTGCTGCGCGAAGCGGAGCGGCTGGTGTCAGCCGGCGTCAAGGAGCTGCTGGTGATCTCACAGGACACCTCGGCCTATGGCATCGATATCAAATACGCCGCGAGCATATGGAAAGACCGCGAGGTCAGGGCCAAGTTCCTCGATTTGTCGCGGGAGCTCGGCACGCTGGGCGCCTGGGTGCGGCTGCACTATGTCTATCCCTACCCGCATGTCGACGACGTCATCGAGCTGATGGCCGACGGCCAAAAAAACGGCGGCGTGCTGCCCTATCTCGATATTCCGTTCCAGCACGCGTCGCCGGAGGTACTCAAGCGCATGAAGCGGCCGGCCGCGCAGGAGAAGACGCTGGCCCGCATCGCGCGCTGGCGCGAGATCTGTCCCGACATCACCTTGCGCTCGACCTTCATCGTCGGCTTCCCCGGCGAGACCGACAAGGATTTCGAGATATTGCTGGATTGGCTCGAAGAGGCCGCCCTCGATCGCGTCGGCTGCTTCCGCTACGAGCCGGTCGCGGGCGCGGCGTCGAACGACCTCGCCGCCCCGGTGCCGAAGGACGTCGTCGAGGAGCGCTGGCATCGCTTCATGCAGCGCCAGCAGGCGATCTCGACCAGGCGCCTGAAGCGCAAGGTCGGCAGCCGTCAGCAAGTGATCATCGACGAAGTCGGCCCCTCGGTCGCCAAGGGCCGCTCCAAGGGCGACGCGCCGGAGATCGACGGCGCGGTCTATGTGGCGAGCCGCCGGCCGCTCCGCGTCGGCGAAATCGCCACGGTGAAGATCGAGCGCGCCGATGAATACGACCTGCACGGCACGGCGGTCGGGTTCTGAACGCCGCCGTCGCGGGCAAGCCTATCCGGCATCACGGCAGCTCGGAGATCATCTTGGTAAATTCGGCCTCTGTCCAGATACGGGCGGTGCGGGTGCGGACATTGCCCTGCGAGCCTATTGCGAGGGCGAATTTGGCAACGTTGTCCCCGCTGGCAGTTTCCACAATCGCAAGCAGGTCGCTGTCGCCGGATGTGAGATAGAGCTGCTTCATCTCGACACCCAGCTTCTTGCCAAGCTCGCGCGCGGCTTGGGCGCGCTTGGGAGAATCTTTGACCGCACGGATTCCCTGTTCGGTCCAATTGATCGTCAAGGCGAACAACGGCATGGGGTCCTCCTGTGGTGCGTGACTTCAATCGTGCGAATTTCCTCCAACGGCTCCCGGATCCCGCGAAAAGTGCCTAACCTAGAGGCCTTGCTCGTCACGGGAACGGGCGAGATCACCGTCAACTGCGACGTGACTCATTGAATGCCAGTGCAGCGCCGTCCGATGGCATCGTCGCCGCCATTGAAAAGGGCTTCGGCAGGCCCAGGTCGCGGCTCACGACAATTCAAATATCTGCAACATCAAAATACCAAAGAGGCCTGGCCTTAGAAAGTGCCGAACAGCTCTCGTTTCGGACGGCGCCGTCAATGCCGTTTGAAATACTGCACCTCGCGTTCATGCTTCTCGGCGGCCTTGCGTGACGAGAATGTGCCGAGGTTCCTTCGCCTCCCGGTCCTCGGATCGACTTTGCGGGAATAGAGGCGGTATGCGCCCGATTTGAGCTTCCGGATCATGGCCTGCACCTCCGCCGAACGGATGGAGTAGCCCTACTCCGGTTTGAAGCCCAGTTCGCCCATCAGTTTCCTCTGCTCGGCGAAAGCTCGCTCAGCATAGGTGCGGTAATCCGCAGTGTTCAGATAGAACGGCTCCTGGTCGAGCTTGATCAGCGTCTCGCGATAGGCCGGTTCCTCGCTGCCCTTCTTGAAGGCGTCGTGCAGGATCTTCACCACCTTCGGGTCCATGCCCTTGGGTCCCGCGAGCCCGTACGGCGAGTTCGACACCATATTGATGCCGGTCTCTTTCAGCGTCGGCACGTTCGGCCACTTCCTGCTGCGCTGCTCGCTCCAGATCACCAGCAGACGCAGCTTTCCGGCATCGACCAGCGGCGCCCAGCCGCTGGCATCGGCGACGACGTCGATGTGGCCTCCGAGCAGGGAGTTGGTGGAGTCCGAGGTGCCGCGGAACGGCACGTGGGTCCATTTGATGCCGCGGTCCTTGGCAATCTGCTCCATCGTCAGATGCAGCGTGGTGCCGACGCCGGGCGTACCGTAGCTGAACTTACCGGGATTGGATTTGGCGTCAGCCAGCAGATCCTGGAACATCGCCCAGGACGACTCGGTTTTGACAACAACACCAAAGGTATAGCCAGACAGGCTCATGATATAGCTGAAGTCGGTCAGCGGATCCAAGGTGGTCTTGGTCGTGAACGGATAGCGGAACACCGTGATCGGAATCTGCGCGATGGTGTAGCCATCCGGCTTGCTGCCGGTTGCCATCTGCATCGGCCCAAGCACGCCGCCAACGCCCGGCCGGTTCTCGACCGTAATCGACTGGCCGAGGTGCTTTTCGGTCGCGGCCGCCAAGGCCCTGAGCCCGATGTCGGTCGTGCCACCCGCCGCATAGGGCACGATCAGCGTCACCGGCCGCGACGGGAAGTCCTGGGCATGGGCTAGAGCCAGCGTCGCGCAGAGCATGGCTGCGACCGAGGCCAACAGTCGAACCCAGGCTGGAAGTGGCATCCGGTCTCTCATGTCACAGCCCCTTGCCCAACGACTCTCACGATGGCCGAAGTCAGCCGCGAAAGCTCGTCGGGGCCGATGGTGAAGGATGGCGCGAGATAGATGATAGTCCCGAACGGCCGGATGAACACGCCCTCCTCGATGAAGCGGGCGCGGAGTGCCGCGAGGTCGGCGATGCGCTCCATCTCGACCACGCCGATCGCGCCGTTGATCCGTACGTCCTTCACCCCGGGCAAGCCCCGGCACGGCGCAAGCTCTTCGGCCATCTGGCGGCTGATTGCGGCCACCTGTTTGAGCCGCGGCTCGTGCTCGAACAGGTCGAGCGAGGCGTTCGCCGCGGCGCAGGCCAGCGGATTGCCCATATAGGTCGGCCCGTGCATCAGCGCCTTGCTCGAATCGTCCGACCAGAAGGTATCGAACACCGGCTTGCGCGCAACGGTCACGGCAAGCGGCAAGGTGCCGCCGGTGAGCGCCTTCGACAGCGTGATGATGTCGGGCACCACGCCCGCCTGCTCGCAGGCAAACAGCGTACCGGTACGGCCGAAGCCCGTGAAGATCTCGTCGAAGATCAGCAGCGCGCCGCAAGATTTCGCCGCCGCTTCAATGTGCTTCAGCACGGCGGCGTCGTGAAAGCGCATGCCCCCCGCGCCCTGCACCAGCGGCTCGACGATCAAGCCTGCGATGCGCTCGCCGTGCAGTTGCGCGAAGGCCAGGAGCTCGGCCATGCGATCCGCCGAGACCGGAAGGTCAGTGAGCATCTGCTCGGGCAACTGGCCATGAAACATCGCGTGCATGACGTCGGGGTCGGTCACCGACATCGCGCCCGTGGTGTCACCGTGATAGCCGCCCTTGAAGGCGATGAACTTGGTGCGCCGCGGCTCGCCACGGTTGATCGCCGATTGCAGCGCCATCTTCATCGCGATCTCGACCGCGACCGAGCCGGATTCCGAAAAGAACACCCGGTCGAGATCGCCTGGCAGCAGCTTCGCCAGCCGCCGCGCCAGCGTCAAAGCCGGCTCATGCACGAGGCCGCTGAACATCACATGCGGCATCGTGGCGAGCTGGCGCGCGACCGCCGCGCGGATGTGCGGATGGTTGTAGCCGTGGCAGGCGGTCCACCACGACGCGATACCGTCGATCAGCTCGCGGCCGTCGGCGAGCCTGATCCGGCAGCCTTCCGTGCCCACGACCGGCAGCGGCGGCCGCGCGGTCTTCATCTGCGCATAGGGCAGCCAGACGTGTTCGAGGCCGCCCTCGTACCAGTGTTTCCAATCCATCGCGAAGATATTATACGGCAACATGTCTTCCCTGGACGAATTCGCCCGAAGAAAGCTTGAAAGCCTCGAGCAGGCGCATCTGCGGCGGAGTCTCGTGCCGACCGGCCGCGACGAAGGCCTTTGGGTCGAGCGGAATGGCCGGCGGCTCCTGTCGTTCTCCTGCAACGACTATCTCGGCCTTACCCACCATCCGGAGCTGAAGGCCGCAGCCATCGCCGCGATCGAGAAGCACGGCATCGGCGCCGGCGCCTCCCGCCTCGTCACCGGCGACCACCCGCTTTATGCCGAGCTCGAGCGGCGCCTCGCGCGGATGAATGGCGCGGAAGCGGCCTGCGTGTTCGGTTCGGGCTATCTCGCCAATGCCGGCATCGCGCCAGTGCTGGCCGGAAGCGGCGACCTGATCCTGATCGACGAGCTCGCCCATGCGAGTCTCTGGACCGGCGCCCGGCTGTCGCGGGCGCAGACGCTGGCGTTCCGGCACAACGACGTGGCCCATGTCCGGCAGTTGCTCGGCCTGCACCGCCCTCGTCAGGGCCGCGCGCTGATCATCACCGAAGGCGTGTTCTCCATGGACGGCGACCGCGCGCCGCTCAAGGAATTGGCCACGCTGGCGCGGAAGTACGACGCCTGGCTGATAGCCGACGACGCCCATGATCTCGACTTCGGCGCAGCCGCCCGCGCCGGCGTGCCGCTCAAGATCGGCACACTGTCGAAAGCGCTCGGCACCTATGGCGGTTATGTCTGCGCCTCGGAGCCGGTGATCGATCTCGTCCGCAACCGCGCCCGCACCGTGATCTACACCACGGGCCTACCGCCTGCGATCGTCGCCGCGGCGCTTGCGGCGCTCGATCTGATCGAACGCGAGCCAGCGCAGCTTGAACTGCCGCTTGCCAAGGCTCGCACCTTCACCCGCGCCGCGGGATTGCAAGACGCGCAAAGCGCCATCGTGCCGGTGGTGATCGGCGAGGCGCGGGAGGCGCTCGAGGCCTCACAGCTTCTGGAAGCCGAGGGCTTTCTCGCCGTAGCGATCCGGCCGCCGACCGTGCCGGAGGGCACCGCGCGGCTGCGCTTCTCGTTCAGCGCCGTGCATCCCGACGACGCTATTGCGCGCGCCGGCGCGTTGGTCCGTACCCGCATCCTCGGCAACCGATGACCGCGTTCTTCATCACCGCGACCGGCACCGACGTCGGCAAGACCTATGTGGCATCGTGCCTGATCCGGCACTGGCGTGCGGCGGGGCGTCAGGTCGCGGCGCTGAAGCCGGTTGCCAGCGGCTTCGACCTCGCGGCCATCGAGACAAGCGACACGGGCGTGCTGCTGACCGCGCTCGGCCGGCCGATCAGGCCTTCCGAGATCGACCGCGTCTCGCCCTGGCGCTTCAAGGCGCCGCTGTCGCCCGACATGGCGGCCGAACGCGAAAATCTCCGGATCGACTTCGATGCCGTGGTGAAACACTCTCGCGACGCCATCGCTTCGGCACAAGACATCCTGCTGATCGAAGGCATCGGCGGCGTCATGGTGCCGCTCACCGACAAGCACACCGTGCTCGACTGGATGGCGGCGTTGAACATCCCGCTGGTGCTGGTCGCTGGCAGCTATGTGGGCACTCTGAGCCACACATTGACCTGCCTCGACGTGCTGGCGCGCCACGGCCTTATCGTCAAAGCCATCGTCGTCAACGATACGCCGGGCTCGCCGGTGACGCATCAAGGCACCATCAATACGCTCAGGAACTTCGAGCGCAGGGTTCCGATGGCCGGCCTGCGATGGCGGCCTGATGCGACGCCCGGCGAAAGCGCGTTCAAGACGCTCGCGGAAATGCTGGAAAGTTAGCCCGGCTGGAATTTCTCGATGAAGCGGATCAGGGCGGCGATCGCCACGCCCATGTCCGACACGCTGGCGAACTCCGCCGGATTGTGGCTGATGCCGCCGCGGCAGCGCACGAACAGCATGGCGGCAGGACAGAGCCGCGACATGATCTGGGCGTCGTGGCCCGCGCCCGACGGCAGCCGGATCGCGTTGTGGCCGCATTCGGTGACGCTGGCCGCGAGCGCATTTTGCAAGGCCGGCGCGCAGTGGGCGGTGGCGACCTCGTGGAAGTTCTCGATCGCGATCTTCAGCCCGCGCGCCGCAGCGATCGCCTGCGTCTCCGCAGTGAAACGCGCCACCGCGGCAAGCCGCAACTCATCGGTGAGTGAGCGAAGATCGACCGTGAACACCGCGCGGCCGGGCACGATGTTGACCGCGCCGGGCAAGGCCTCGATCCGGCCGACGGTGCCGACCATGCCGTCCTCGGGATGCTCGCGCGCGATCTTCTCGAGCGCCAGCGTCATCTCGGCCGTGCCGGCAAAGGCGTCGTGACGGAGCTCCATTGGCACGGTGCCGGCGTGTCCCGCCTCGCCGGTCACGGTGACGCGCAGCCTGCTCTGGCCGACGATGCCGGTGACGACGCCGAGCGGCTCGCCCTTGGCTTCGAGCACCGGCCCCTGCTCGATATGGACCTCGACATAAGCGGCTGCGTCCTGCGGCCGGTAGGCGGCCGCGGCAATGTCTTGGGACATCTTGCCGTAGGCGCGCAGCGCCGCTGCGAGCGTCACGCCGTTGGCGTCGGCGCCGGTGAGCGCGGCGGTCTCGAACACGCCGGCGCAGGCCGACGACGACGTCATGGTGGCGGGAAAGCGCGAACCTTCTTCGTCGCCAAAGGCCAGCACATCGATGCCGAACGGAAGCTTGGCCTTGCTGCGGGCAAAGGGCTCGGCGGCGATGATGCCTGCGATCACGCCGAGCGGGCCGTCATACTTGCCGGCGTCGATCACGGTGTCGATGTGCGAGCCGATCAGGAGCCTTCTGCGCGAGGTGCCGAACCGGCCGCGCAAGGTGCCAAGCGCGTCTTCGCTCACCGCAAGGCCGGCCCGCTGCATCCAGGACGCCACGAGATCGGCGGCGCGGCGGTGCTCGGGCGTGAGAAACTGCCGGATGAGCCGCTTCGGCTCGGCCGAGATCGCGGCGAGCTCCGCGATCATCGCGTAGGCGCGCGCGCCCAGCGCCTCGGGATCGAAGGCATTCACGGGAAGTACTCCACCTTGATCCAGGTCTCGATCATGGACTCAAGATTGATCAGGATGTGCATCCCGATGGTGAGAAGGGTCGAACCGCTGACCCAGCGAAACCAGCCCAGCATCAGCCCGATCAGAAAAACCTGCGCGGTGCCGAGCCAATCATACTGGATGTGCAGCAAAGCCCAGGCCAGCGCAATCCCGCCGATGGCGTGGACCTCCCAGCCGGGCTTCGCCAGGCCGCGAAACATGAAGCCGCGGAAGATCACCTCCTCGCCGATCGGCGCCACCACGATGATGGCAACGAGCAGCCAGACGAGCCAGCCGGCGTCGGAGGCGGTCTTCCAGGCCTCGACCTGAAACGCCGAAACGAGCTCGCGGCCGCTGAGAAAGAGGATGGCGTCGAAGACGACGGCGAGCACGACGATGCAGGCCACGGCCACGATCACCTCGGCGCGGCGTGGCGGCACCAGGCTCAGGTAGATCGCCGGCGGCCAGTGCCTGAGCTGCGCCGCAAAGACCACGATCGCGAGTTGCAGCGGCACCGAGAGCAAGAGGCCGAAGGCGACCGCCACGCCGTTGTAAGGACTCGAAGGCGCCTCGCCGCCCGACCAGACGCTGTAGAGGCCGGTGGTCACGACCATGCTGAACACCAGCGCGATCACCGCCCAGGCGATGGTCTGGCCGATGCCCCATGGCGGATTGGGCGGTGGTTGCGGGTCCGGCTGAAGGCTCATGCAGTCCTTGTCGACACCGGGTCGAAGCTATTTGGTCGATGTCATTTGCCGGCGCTGACCCAGCGGCCCAGCGCGTCGCGTTCCTCGTCGGTCATGCCGGTCTGGTTGCCGAGCGGCATGGCCCGATTCTGCACCGTCTGCATATAGATTTGTTGGCCGAAACGCCGCATCTCCGCGGGCGTTTCGAGGATGACGTTCTTCGGCGGCTCCTTGAACGCCGGATGCGACGGATGGCGGGCGTGACACGTCAGGCAGTGCTTGGCGATGATACCCTGCGCCTCAATGTCCGACACCGCAGGCCCGGCGCTGACCGTGCGCGCCTGCGGCGCCGTCACGTAGATCGCGGCCAGCAGCGCGATGGCGGCGCACGGTAGCGTCCAGCCGTAGCTGTTCCATTCGTCGCCCATATCGACCCGGTTGAACAGATGCCGGATCAGTGCGCCGCTGATGATGATCAGGGCCACGATCAGCCAGGATTGCGGATGGCTGAACAGGAACGGATAGTGCTGCGACACCATCATCAGCAGCACCGGCAGCGTCAGATAGTTGTTGTGGGTCGAGCGCTGCTTGCCGACGAGGCCATGGCGTGGATCGGGCGCCTCGCCCGCGATCATCTGCGCGATCATCTTCTTCTGGCCTGGGATGATCACGCCGAACACGTTGACCGCCATGATGGTGCCGACGAGTGCGCCGACATGGATGAAGGCGCCGCGGCCGGAGAACACCTTGGTGTAAAGCACCGACGCAATCAGGATCAGCGCGAACACCAGGATCGCCAGCACCACGGCGTTGTCGCCAAGCTTGCTCCTACAGATGCCGTCATAGATGAACCAGCCGGCTGCGAGCGAAGCGACTGAAATCGCGATCGCCTGCCACGGCGCAAGCGGCATTACGGCGGGATCGATCAGGAAGGCTTCGGCGTGGAAGTAGTATTGGACGATGAGCAGGCCGAAGCCTGTGGCCCAGGTCAGATAGGCTTCCCATTTGAACCAGTGCAGCGTCTCGGGCAGCGCCGGCGGCGCCACGGTGTATTTCTCGACGTGATAGAACCCGCCGCCATGGACCTGCCAGGCGATGCCCATGACGCCAGGCTTCAGCGCGCCGTTCTTCGACAGCGAATAGTCGAGCGCCATGAAATAGAACGAGGTGCCGATCCAGCCGATGGCCACGACCATGTGGGCCCAGCGGAGCAGCAAATTCAGCCATTCGCCGGCAAAGACCTCCAAACTCAGCTCCCATAGGCTCGCGAGGCCAAAGCGCCTCATTGGCCTGTTTAGCACGCAAAAATTATGCCCCGGCAAGGGGCAAAAAACTCGGGGATTTTCTCTCCGCCCTCATGCTGAGGAGGCGCGTAGCGCCGTCTCGAAGGATGGGGCGGCCTCATGCTTCGAGACGCGCTTCGCGCTCCTCAGCATGAGGCCGAGATGGACCAGCGTTTGCGGCTACGGCACCAGGATGGTCGAGCCCGTGGTGTTGCGGCCCTCGAGGTCCTGATGGGCCTTCGCGGCGTCCCTCAGCTTGTACTTCTGATTGACCGGGATTTTCACCTTGCCGCTCGCCACCACCTCGAACAGGTTCTTGGCGATGTCCAAAAGGTCGGCGCGCTTGGCCGCGTAGGTGTTGAGCGTCGGCCGCGTCGCAAACAGCGAGCCTTTGGTCTGCAGGATGTTGATGTTGAACGCGTCGATCTGGCCGGACGCGCTGCCGAAGCTTGCGAACATGCCGAGCGGCCGCAGGCAATCGAGCGAGGCCGGGAACGTGGTCTTGCCGATGCCGTCATAGACCACGGCGCAGAGCGCGCCCTTGGTGATCTCCTTCACCCGCGCCGGGAAGTCTTCCTTGCGGTAGTAGATGATGTGGTCGCAGCCGTTCGCCATGGCGAGCTTGCCCTTGTCCTCGGAGCCGACCGTGCCGATCACGTTGGCGCCGAGCGCCTTGCCCCACTGGCAGAGGATGAGGCCGACGCCGCCTGCCGCGGCATGGACCAGGATGTTGTCGCCCTTCTGCACCTTGTAGGTCCTGCGCAGCAGGTATTCCGCGGTCATGCCCTTGAGCATCATCGCGGCGGCCTGCTCATAGCTGATGCCGTCCGGGATCTTCACCGCCCGGTCGGCCGGCATCAGGCGTTCCTCGGCATAGGCGCCGAGCGCCACCACGTAAGCCACGCGGTCGCCGACCTTGAGATCGGTCACGCCCGGGCCGACTGCGATCACCTCGCCCGCGCCCTCGTTGCCCGACACGAAGGGCAGTCCGACCGGCGACGGGTACATGCCCATGCGGAAATAGGTGTCGATGTAGTTCACGCCCGCTGCGTGCTGCTTGAGCTTGATCTGACCCGGTCCCGGCGCGCCGATCTCGATCTGCTCATAGGTCAGGACTTCGGGGCCGCCGTGCTTGTGCACTCGGATTGCTGCGGTCATGGTTCACTCCCTCTCACTTGGCTCTCATTTGGGCACGCAACACCATGCGCGCGTTTCATCGGGCCGCGATCATAGGGGCGCGACAGATTGGTGCAAGGTATTCGGAGCTATCAGCGTCCGCCAGCCACGCGCAGCACCGTGCCGCTGATGTAGGAGGCGGCGTCCGACAGCAGGAACAGGATGCCCTCCGCGCTCTCCTCAGGTTGGCCCACTCGGCCCATCGGGATCATCGGTGCCACCTTGGCGAGCTTCTCGGGCGTACCGGCATCGGCATGGATGCGGGTTTCGCTCGCGCCCGGTGAGACGCAATTGACCCGGATGCCGTCGGCGGCGAGCTCCTTGCTGAGCCCATAGGTCATCGACTCGACCGCGCCCTTGGAGGCCGCGTACCAGACATACTCGTTGGCGCCGCCGATATCGGCCGCGACGGAGGACAAGAGCACCACCGCACCGCCCTGCCCGCCGTGCTTCTTCGACATCCGGCGGACGGCATGCTGCATCGACCACAGCGCGCCCAGCACATTGACCTCGATCACCTCGCGCATCATCGCGGGCGCGGCGGACTCCAGCCGTCCGGCCGTGCCGGGAATGCCGGCGTTGTAGACGAAGTGCGTGAGCGGCCCCAGCGCATCGGCCTCCTTGAACATGCGCTCGACGTCGGCCTCGGAGCCCATGTCGGCCCTGATGGCGACCGCCTTCCGCCCCTGCGCCGTCACGGCGGCGACCACGTCGGCCGCGGACTTCGCGTCGGTCTTGTAGGTGACGCCGACGTCATAGCCACGCGCGGCGGCGAGCTTGGCGGTCGCGGCTCCGATGCCCCGGCCGGCACCGGTGATCAACAGGACAGGCATTCCACTCCCCAATCGTTACGAGCGCCGCTTGCGGCTCGCCATCACGTTGAAGGCCTCGACCGCACCGGCGAAGGCCATGGCGAAGTAAATGTAGCCGCGCGGGATGTGGAAGTCGAAACCTTCGGCGACCAGCGCCACGCCGATCAGCACCAGGAAGGCCAGCGCCAGCATCTTGGTGGTCGGGTGTTCGGCGATGAAGGCCGCGACAGGCCCCGAGGCGACGTACATCACCCCTATCGCGATCACGACCGCTCCGATCATGATCTCGACGCGATCGACCATGCCGATCGCGGTGATGATGGAATCGAGCGAGAACACCAAGTCGACCGCCACGAGCTGGACCACCACCAGCAGGAAAGACTGCGCCACGGCGCCGCCCGCGGTCTCGGATTCGCGGTGCTCGACCTCGCCGTGGATCTCATGGGTGGCCTTGGCGATCAGGAACAACCCGCCGCCGATCAGGATGATGTCGCGCCAGGAAATGCCGATGCCAAACACCGAGAACAGCGAATACGTGAGCTTCATCAGCCAGGTCAGCGTGAACAGCATCACGACGCGGAAGATGAAGGCGAGCGCCAGCCCGATCTGCCGCGCGCGCAGCGCCTGCTCGGGCGAGCAGCGCGACACCAGGATCGAGATGAAGACGATGTTGTCGATGCCGAGGACGATTTCGAGAGCCGTGAGAGTCGCGAGCGCCGCCCAGGCGCTCCAGTCGGTGAGCAGATCGAGCATGGCGGCCTATTTAGGCATCGAGCGGGCGGGAACCAGCCCGGCGAGCAGGAAATAGCCGGCAATCAGGCATAAAGCCGCAGTGACCCAAAATGGCGGCGCAAGTCCCTGCAGCAGCGCCACCAGCGCCAACGCCGACCACAGGAGCAGCATCACAGTGTTGAGCCAGCGCAACCGGCGCACCCGCACCGGATGCACGAACTTGATCGGCACGAAGTGCAGCACGGCGAATATCGCGATCACCGGAACTGTGATCCACGCCGCGGGCCTGATTAGCAGCAGATAGAACGCGACAAGATTCCAGACCGCCGGGAAGCCGACGAAATGATTGTCGTCGGACTTCATGTTGCCGTCGGCGAAGTAGAGCGCCGCCGTGACCATGATGACGAAGCCCATGGCCAGCGCCCAAAGCTGCGGCATCAGGCCAGCCGCCACGATCGCGTAGGTCGGCACGAAGACGTACGTGGTGAAATCGACCACCAGGTCGAGCACGTCGCCCGACCAGCGCGCCGCGTTGGCCCGCGTGTCGACCGCACGCGCCAGCGAGCCATCGACGCCGTCGATGATCAACGCCACGCCGAGCCAGACGAACATCATGGTCCAGTCGTGCGCGACTGCAGCCACCGTCGCCAGCAGCGCGAAGCCCGCGCCACATGCGGTGAAGATATGAACGGAGAATGCCAGCGCGCCCACGACGGCCGTTGTAGCGCCGCGGCCCGGGCGGCGGAAGCGGGTGGATTACCGCTGTTGATTGCCCCAATCGAGCTTGCAGATTTCCGCCGAGCGGCCTTCGAAATTCCAGTTGCGGCCCAGGTGCCGGAACCGCGACTTGTCGGCGCGCGACACCATGATGTCGGGCGCGATCCAATACTGGCTGTTGGTGACGACGACCGGGCCCTTGTCCTTGCCGCGCACCGGGGTGATCGCGCCATCGACGATCTTCTCGATCCTGATGATCCGGGTGTCGCCCTGGACGTCATAGTCGATCGGCACCTGGCGCGTTCCGAGGAACGAGCCGGCAAGGATCTTCAGAAGCCCGGTCGAGCCGCCGGCCCGGCCGGTCATGATCCAGGTCAGCGCCTTGGAGGCCTGCACCGATGCCTTGTCGTCCACGTAGAGCGCCACGGTCCAATTGCCGCGGCCGAGCTTGCCCGGGATTTCTGCCATGAAGCCGAATTTGACGCCTGCGAGATCGGTCTCGCCGAAATGGCCTTGGTCGATCCGCACTGCGGCCCAGGTCAGGCAGTAACCTTCGGTCGGCGCCGACTGGCCGAGCGAGAGAACGCAAGGGCAGAAGACCTCGCAGTTGCACGACAGCGTGAGCTCGCCCTTGATCGCCCAGGGGTCTTTCACGCGAAGCTGTTCGTTCAAGTCCATCACGCCACCCTACAGGAGAGACCACGCCACCATAACCGCGCCGAGCGCGACAAAGCCCGCACCGACCGCGTGGCTCACTCGCGCCGTGGTCGAAAGCTTCTCGATCGTCATCACCACGCCCAATGCGGCCATCCACACCACGTTCATGGCGCCGGCCGCGAACATCACCAGCATCATCGCCCAGCAGCAGCCGAGGCAGTACAGGCCCTGCCGCAGCCCCAGCCGGAACACGCCGGCGGGCTTGTCGGTCCAGTTGGAAAAGAAAAACGGGAACGGCCGCTGGCATTTGCTCAGGCAGGATTGCTTCAGCGCAGAGAACTGATAGAGCCCCGCGGCGACGAACAGCGCGCTGCTGAAAGCGCGGCTCACGCCGCCCGCCTCCAGCAAACCAGCGCGCGCCAACGTCGCTTGCAGCGCCGACGCCGCGATAGCAAAGCCGAGCCACACCGCGGTATAGCCCGCGGTCAGCACCAGCGGCGACACCACCGGCTCGCGCTTTCCTGCCGCCGTATCGGCGATCTCGGCATAGGTCAGGATCATCGGCCCCGCGGTCGGCAGCATCATCGCGAGCGTCATCGCGGCCCACATCGGCAGCGTGACGGCGAAACCCTGCCAGCCGTCGGTGCGCAGCGGCTGGCACAGCGCCTGCCAAGTCTCCCAGCCGGACGACGAGCCCGCACTCATCAACGCCAGCGCCAGCCAGCCCAGCGCCGTGAGCACAACGATGCAGCCGAGCGCGATCCGCTTGGGCCGCGCCAGAACCTCCGACAGCCGCGTCTCCGCGGCCGACAGATGGGTGAGCACGTCCTGATGCGTGGTGTCGGTCACGGTCAACAGATAGCCCACTGAGCGGGCATGCGGAATTGGCTCAAAGCATCATGGTTTCCGGGCTTGTTTCCCGCGGTTTAGGCCCTCGTTTTGGGCGCAAAGACGCGGTAGGAACGGCCCAAGTAACGCCCACGGAACGTCCATGGCGAAATCGTTAAGCGTCGAGGTGGCGGTTGTCGGCGGCGGGCCGGCCGGCCTGACCGCGGCCATTGCGCTTGCCAGCGCCGGCGTCGAGACCGCGCTGGTTGCCCGCCAGCCGCCGCCCGACCAGCGCACCAGCGCGCTGCTCGCAGGTTCCGTCGCCGCGTTGGAAACGCTCGGCGTGTGGAACGGCTGCGCCGCGCAGGCCGCGCCGCTTAAGGTGATGCGCATTGTCGACGCGACCGCGCGTCTCATCCGTGCGCCCGAGGTGCGGTTTTCGGCCGAAGAGATCGGCCTCGACGCGTTCGGCCAGAACATCGAGAACCGCCATCTGGTCGCGGCGCTCGATGCCCGCGCGAGAAAGCTCAAATCGCTGGTTCGGATCGAAGCCGAAGCCGTCGCGATCGAATGCAGAGACAGCGCCATTACCGTCTCAACGAAAGACGGACATTCCATCTCGGCGCGCCTTGTCGTCGGCGCCGACGGCCGCCGCTCGCTGTGCCGCGCCGCGGCCGGCATCGAGAGCCTCAGCCGCACCTATCCGCAGACCGCGCTCACCTTCAATCTCGTCCACAGCCGCCCGCATCGTGACACCTCGACGGAATTTCACACCGAGCACGGCCCCTTCACGCTGGTGCCGCTGCCGGGCAACCGCTCGAGCCTCGTTTGCGTGGTCAGCCCCCATGAGGCCGATGAGCT
>JACXTT010004611.1_pt1 | contig 20413 bp, 38 predicted proteins | sample 9270951 | NCBI WGS metagenome assembly JACXTT01 (sample SAMN15532306, study PRJNA645909) | rock metagenome | isolation source: weathered quartz diorite | place: Puerto Rico | collected 2017-06-21
CGGCTCGCGTTCATCTCAGACCGCGCGATGCTGCGTTCGTTGTCCCGGATCTCGCCACGCACGTCGTCCGCGCCTCGACGAGTGCGCTCGTCGCCAGTCGGCGTGACGATGCGTGCCTGAGCGGGACTCTCGGACGCCGTTCCCGACGAGCCGCTGCCGATCGGAGGAGCGCCTGTGTCCTTGCCAGGCATTCCGCCGCCGAAGTCCGCCGGACCTGCCATGCCGGGCTTCGCGGGCTTGCCTGCGAGCGGGCCGAGCATCGTTGATGCAACCTGATCGCCCGAGCCCATCTTCTTCGGAGGGTCGATCGGAGGATTCTCGTCCTCGATCTGGTCCATCTCCTCCTTGTAGACAAAGGGGTCGATGCCAAGCTCCTTCGCCACCATTTCCGCTGCCCGCTGGTGGGAAATGTACCCGAGGGCCTGCGCCGTCCCGACGTCCTTGAGCTTGGCCGAGCGATCCTCCTCGTACACGGTTGGGAAGATCACGTCGATCGCGGCCTCGGGGTGATCGGAGACGAACTGCCGGGCCTGCTTGGTCGAGACCGGCCCCCACTGCGCCGGAGACGACGACCGAGGGTCCTCGTCCTGGACTTCCTCCTCGTCGTCGCCGTGGTCTTCGTGGTCCGCGTCCGGATCATCCGAGTGCGGGTCGTCACCATTCGAGTCCTTCTCGCCGCCAAGGATCGACCGGAGCGAGACGACCTTGTCGTCGTCGCCCTCAGCGAGGGCTTCGAGCATCCGTTGCGTTTCTTCGTCGAACTCTGTGACGTCCACTATTTCTTCTCCCCAACCGTCGAACCGCACGCGTGCGTCTTGCCGTTCTCGTCCCGCTTGTTCTCACAGATCCAGCCGAGCGGAATCTTCGTCATCTCTTTGTGGCAGTACGGACACAGCCCGTCAGACGCCGAGAGCGTGCGAGTCACTTTTTGGCCTCACACGTCCCGGCCTCGTACCGCATCGTGAATCCGTCCATGCTCTTGAGCACGACACGCCGGAGCTTCTCGCACGACTCTTGGCCAGTCGTCTCGAACGTGACTTTGATCGTCCCGCCGAAGCTCGGCAGCGTCATCAAGACAATGAAGATCCACGCGCCCATTTACGCCGCCGGAGCCGCTTCTGGCTCGTTCGGCTGAGCGGGTACGGCCACCGGAGGCGGCGTGGTCAGTTTCGCGTTCTCCGCCTTGAGATCCTCGATCTCCTTGAGCAGTGCGGCGTTCTGCGCCAACAGGCTGTTGACCGCGTCGGCGGTTCCGCTCGACAACTCGGCCGCCGCGACCTTCGCCATCTCGGCGTAGTCCGGATCTCGGGCCGTGTCCACGGACCCGTCCTGCTTCACTGCGTCGATGCGCGGCACGGCACGCATCGCTTGCTCGATTCTGTCGATCATGGCGTCCTCCTATCGGTTCGTGTTGTATTCGAACTCTTCGTCCGGCTTGGCTTCTGGATCTTCACGCGCGGCGCTGATGTCGAGCCGCTTCGCGGAAATCGCGGCCTGGATCACCCGGTCGTACATCTCCTCGACGGTCTCCCGGAGAAGCTGCTGCCGGTCCTCGATCGTCTTGACGGCCGGGTCGGTGCGCACGAGCGCCGTCGCCCGAGCCCCGCCCCCGCCCGCGATGTTGAAATACTCAGCAGGCAGGTTGAGGGACGTCGCGACAATCGCGGCGATCTGCTGGCCGATGTCCATCGCCGAACGGCCACCGCTGGTGAGAATAGCCGTGGTTGACGTAAGCTCCATCGCCTCATTCTCGACCCACACGCCACCAGGCGGCGGGAGGATCGTGAGCTTCGGGTCCTGCGAGATCGCGTCCACGTCCGACTGGTCACCCTTGACCTTGATCTTGTAGACGAGGTTCGCTTCGAGGATGGACTTGATCGTCTGGCCGTTGTAGAAGTCGTTGAAGCGCTTCAGCCACGGCATGGCCGGGAGCAAGTCCGAGCGCCCGCGCCGCTCCTGCGCCGACACGTTGATCTTGAGGTGCTGAATGTTCGTCGGCGGAATCTGCGCGATGACGTACTTCGTCACAGGGATTTGTCCGCTCACCCAGATCTGATACGGAGTCGGCCACTGGAAGTGGTAGTAGTACACCTTGTCCAGATCTTCGGGGTCCGTCACGATCTCCCAACACGACGACGGGTCGATGACCTTCAGCGTGGTGGTGCCGTTGCCCTGGTCGTAGTACCGGAGCAGAAGCTCGCCCTGCCACGTGAGATCGCGCGCCATCTGCCGGAGCGCCTTCTTCATCTGGTTGCGTTCCCAGAACTCGTTCCACACAGACCGCGCGCCCTTGTGCTTGATGTTGAACGAGATGCCGCGTCCGAGCGTGAACCGGGTCATCATCTTGATTGCGGCGGCGGCCAGCGCGTTGTGGTTCGACATCTCGAACGCCCGAGCGTGCATGACGAGGTAGTCGTAGATGTACAACTGCTTGTAGAACGGACCCCACATCATGGGGATGTACTCTCGGTCGATCAACTGCGTCGGGTCGGGGAAGCCGGTCTGCGGCGCAGCGTTCGCCCCGATGTCGAATCCGAAGCCAGCCTCCATCATTCGCTTGGACTTGCCGAAGACGGAGTCGTTGTACGCCTTGGCCTCCTTGAAGCTCTTGACGTGGACGGGCTTCCAACGCTCAACCTCACGGCTCCTGTTGATCACGGGCGTCATCAACGTGGCGTCGATCTCTGGGCTCTGCGTCTTCCCCGTCTCTTTGCCATCGGCGTCCACGAGCTTGATCGTCTCGCGGACCATGAAGCGCTTCACGTACTCGTCGGTCCGGGTGTAGTACTCATCGTGTTGCGCGGCCTCGGTGAGCTTGGCGTAGTCTGCGGTCGAGACGTCGGGAATCGCGATGCCGGTGCCCTCGACGCGTCCGGCCTTTGCCTTCAGACCACGAACCCACGAATCGTTCGGAGTGAGCGTGGCAGCATCGGAGAGCTTGTTCGGACTGACGTGAAGGTGATGCTCTTCAGCAGGGTGCTGTGCAACCGTGTGCGGATCGGGCATGTTTGGGAACCTATCCAGGTTCTTCGCGGCAGGTCCATCCGGGCCAGGGCCACGAGCATTGACTGCTTGCACGATCTCGATCATCCGATCGAGGGAGCGTTATACGTGGCCAGGAACGTCGCGCGTCGCCGTCCCTTCACTGACCACGCCAGGTCACCCTGGTTTCCCGCGCTTGCGTTCGGGAGTACTCCCGTCAGGACGGGCCACTCACGCGGGCCGTATGTCAAGCCCTCACTACCGAGGGCAGGGTCACGATACTCCGTCAGCGGGAAGCGTGTCAAACGTTTTCCCTCCAGAGGGAGATGAATATGACGTGCAAATACGCGCCACTACAGTCGAAAATAGTTCTTCGGCCACTTTCTGCCAGCGGTATAATGTAAGTGGAAAGGAGGTACGACGATGGCTCGATACCTGGTCCGGCAGCGACAGTTCATCGAACACGTCCGTACGATGTACGGACGCAAGGCGCGGTGGACCAAATGGCGGACGCTGTCCGCGTGGGCCTCGCTTGAAGTCGCACGCATGGAGCGCGGCAACCGATCGCGCGTTGGTCTTCAACAGACGATCGTCACGCTTCGAGGCAAGGTCGTTGTGGACTACAGCGGTCGAACGCTCGTAGAGGAAGGGGTGACGACGTGAGCGACAACTACGCGGCAACCAACTCAGCGTGGCCCGCGATCCTTCCTCCGATCACCAAAGAGGAAGCGCGGCGAGCGGCGCGCAAGCTGATGCGACACTTCGGCGGCCGAAGAAACATGAACGGCGGCACGCGAGGGTTGAACAGAGGATGGGTTCGACGCTGTTGGATCTCGACGCGGCCTCGACCGAACACTTCCGTGCGCGGATGGTGGCGACTGGTCCATGACGTTTCGCACCGAGTCCACCGGCTCCAGATGCCTCACTTCAAGGACCACGGTTTGTCGCACGCGGAGCTTGAGCTTCAGATGGTGCTCTACGTCATCGAGCACGACTGGCTCTTCGGCAAGCTCAAGACGAAAGAGCGCGAGATGACTGAGACCGAGCGGCGCGACGACGAGCTAGAACACGCGCGGCGGATGCTCGCGACGTGGGAGCGCCGGGCCAAGCTCGCCGCGACCAAGGTCAAGCTCTGGAAGCGCCGTCAGGCGCGGATCGAGAAGCAGACGTACCTCGAAACCTTCGTGGGGGTGAAGTGATGGAAGACGACATCACGGTAGTCGTCACGAGCGTCTTCGGCGATGCGCGATCGACCAAGGTCTACGTCGGCGCGTACGACGGCCGCGACGGCTTCGCCTGTCCGTTCTGCCAGAGCGTGACGGTGCGGAGCGAGCGCTGGCCACGCTGCGACAACCCCTGGTGCAATGCGGCGGTCCACCCGAGGGACAAGAGCGCGGCCGAGGTGAGGCAGCGCTTCCTGGACGCGTACCACGAGGCCGCGATCCGAGAAGACGAATCCCGCCGGAGGGAACGGGACGCGGAGTGGCGGCGGAAGTACCAGGCCGAAGAGGCAGCGGCGCGCAACGCGCGAGTCGCCGAGCTACGCGCCGAGGCCGAACGTCGCGGCGTCTGCATGGAGTGCTTCTTCCACAGCCTGCGCTGCTACACCGACCGGCCGAAGTACGTCAAGCATCGCGGTGAGTGCCCGATCGTTGCAAGGAGGAGAGCATGAGACTCGATCAGCGCATCAAGATCTCCTGAGCGGTCGTCGTCAGGTACGGCGTGACCGTACCGAAAGGCTTCCTGCCCGTGACGAGTGTCGGCAGCGAGGAAGAGGCCAAGGCGCTGCTGATCTCCGGCTGCTCGTTCGACTCGAAGCTCGGCGAATTCTTTTCGCAAGAACTGAATCAGGAGCAGACGCTCGAACGACTGTACTCCTTCGGCAAGAAGCTCGAAGCGATCCACGATCAGTACTTCAAAGGCACCAAGCAATGCCACTGCAAGGAGGGCAAGTGATGAAGCGTGTTGCGTCCGTGATCGTGTTCAAGGAGGGCACCAGCAAGGCCGCCGCCGTGAAGGCGCTGCTGAAGATCGCCGACATCATCGAGCCGCCGATGGGCTGGAAGGACGACGACGACTTCGCGCGTCAGGTGCGCGAGTTTGACGATCGGACCGGCTGGCCCGTGTTCTACATCCCATGACACGGCCAGTCCACTACGCAGCACACGGCTCGGGCGGGTTGGCGTTCGCCTGCTACAACGACGAGATCCGGCTGTGGCTCGGGAGCGAGTACCACGTGCCGAACAAGTATGGCGGCCGAGACATGAAGTTCCGGTATCCCCGGCCCCGGCGCTCGACCGATCTGCGGAACGTCACGTGTCCGAAGTGTTGGTTCGAGATCCGCAAGCTGGTGCTCAAGCAACGGATTGCGGACCACGTCAAAGGAGGTGCGTGATGAGGCTCGCGTGGGAGATCGCGATCCTGATCGTGCTCGGCATCGTTCGCGCGTCGATGTAGTTGGCCAAATGGTCGAGCGTGCCGGATTTGAACCGGCGTCCTCGGCTTGAAAGGCCGAGATCCTAGACCGCTAGACGAACGCCCGACGACGATCGCGTCAGTCCTTTCCGCGTCGATCGTCACCGTTTGGTCGGGGCTGTGGGAATCGAACCCACGTCTCCGCCTTGAGAGGGCAGTATCCTCGCCGACTAGACGAAGCCCCGAATGGGGTGGCCGGAGGGATTTGAACCCTCATTCTCCAGCTTCACACGCTGGCCGCTTGGCCGTTAGCTGACGACCACACTCTGAAAAATGGTGCCCGAGGAGGGACTTGAACCCCCACGCAGCTTGCGCCGCACCTGCTTCTGAGGCAGGCGTGTCTGCCATTCCATCCACTCGGGCGTAGGCCCTCCAGGATTCGAACCCGGATCACTTGGTTCAGAGCCAAGTGTCTTGCCTTTGGACCAAGGGCCTGTCGATCTCGTCGATCTCTCCTTTCCCCGCTAGCTTGCCTTTGGACCAAGGGCCTGTCGATCTCGTCGATCTCTCCTTTCCCCGCTAGCGGGAAAATATGGTACGGGCGGGTGGACTCGAACCACCGTCTTCCGGCTTCCGACGCCGGACGTCTGGCCGCTGGCTTACGCCCGTGTAAAAACAAAACGGCCCGGAGGGTCTCTCCGAGCCGTTCAAACTGCGTGGATCGAGCCCCCGTCTACATAGACGTCTCCTGCTCTGGTTCGGGGAGTCGATGTTGCAAGCTCTTCGTGTTCACGAGAAGGATAGTCTCACACGCGATCGAGCGTGTCAAGAGGAGTGGCACCCGAGCGTGGACTCGAACCACGGACCTGCGCGTTAACAGCGCGCCGCTCTACCAACTGAGCTACTCGGGTGTGGCGGGTCGGGGTGAGATCGAATCACCGGCCTCGGGCTCTTCAGACCCGCGCTCTACCAACTGAGCTACCGACCCATGATCGTGACGCGAGCCGACCTTCACGGCTTGCACCGTTCCATACACATCAGCGGAACGTCGCCCGCTGAAGGGAACTGGAAGCTAGATGGCGCATCACGCTTCCTGGTTGCGGGAGGTGGACTCGAACCACCGACCCCCGGCTTATGAGACCGGCGCTCTGACCTGCTGAGCTATCCCGCAACGAACTGGCGCGGACGGAAGGATTCGAACCTCCAACCTCACCCTTACGAAAGGAGCGCTCTGCCGTTGGAGCTACGTCCGCGTGGCGGAGGCAGCAGGAGTCGAACCTGCACAACCTTACGGTCGCTGCGCTAGCAACGCAGTGCCATACCATTAGGCGATGCCTCCGCGAAAAATTTTGGAGCGGTCGGGGAGATTCGAACTCCCACAGCCTGAATGGTAGTCAGGCGTCATGCCAGGTTAGACGACGACCGCACGCAAAATTTGGTGGACCGGTCGGGGCTCGAACCCGAGACCTCCCGCTTGCGAGACGGGTGCTCTCCCAACTGAGCTACGCGGCCCTAGTGCAGATTCACTGCGAGCGCGTCCCAAGGTCCGGCGTATCGCAGCGACACGCTGTCGGTCGAGCCTGCGTTGTCCACGATCGTCAGGGAGTTGAAGTAGTTCCTGGTCGTGGCCTGAGCGCGGATCGTCCCAACGCTTCCAGTCGGCGTCTCGTACTGAACCCCGAACACGGCAACAGTCCAGTCACCCGATTGCGCAGGCACCGAGATCGTCGGCTTCGCGGTGTAGCTGTTCGCTTCCGCCATCGCGCCGGGCGCGGCCGTACGATAGACCGACACGCCAACCGCGAGATCACTGGTCAGCCCGTTCGTGAAGCTGACGACGTCGCCGGAGATCTCCGTCGCCGCCGTGGCCTCCCACAGGTCAATGCTCGTGCCGAAGAAGTCCTCGTACGTCCGCACCAGCGCGTAGACGTTCCCCGCCGTGTCAGTGACCGTACTCAGCGCCGCGAGTCGCGTGTTGTACGCAATGGCTCCGACGATGATCGTGTCGCCCGGCTCGATCTGCTGCGCGACGGCCGGAAGACTTCCCGACTGCACGTAGCTGTACGCCTGCGAGACCGCTGCGACGTTGGACGGCGACGCGAATGCCGCCAGCGGCATCAGCAACAGAGCGAGCGTGAGGATCATGAGCTTCTTCATGTGACTTCTCCTTTGTTCGAGCGTTGAGAGCATTCTAGCAAAATGGCGGAGGGTAGAGGGATCGAACCTCTCTGTCCTTACGGACCCCGGTGTTCGAGGCCGGTGCCACGCCATTGCGGCTTACCCTCCGATGGTCCCCTCGGCGGGACTTGAACCCGCGATCTCCGCCGTGACAGGGCGGCGGGGACTCCAGGCTCCCCCACGAGAGGACGAGAAACAAGTCGGCCGATGGAGATCTGTTCCACCGGCCGAAGCTCGCGCAGTCCTTTCTGCGTCAAGCGCGAATCATTCAATATACATCTGGCGCTACATCTCTGGTGAACTAGGCGGTACGTCTCATCGGGGCATTCTCCCTTTGGTTTGAGGTTCACTGCAAAGTGCGAGAGGATCTTCTCTCCAAGCGCGGCGAATGTCAAGCCTTGATTCGTCGAGGGCCAGCGGGCAGATGAACTTCGACCTTCGGGAGCAGCAGCGAAGGCGGTAGCTTGAATATGATCGGCACGTTCCCTTCGTGGATCACGACGTCCGAGCTATCTCTCCCATCAGCAGGATCGACGCCCACCAACGCATACCCGACGAACGCCGACGTAGCGCTCAGGTCGATGTCTTCTTCAAGCACGTTGAGCCGTCTCCGTGGAGCGAGGATGCGCTCGAACACCCCGCGACGCCGACGCTGAAGCGGGATACCAAGGTCACGGAACACCTCGCGTCGCCACTGCGGTTCCTTGCCGCCGAGATTGCTCGACCGGCGGCCGTGGACCTTTTCGTTCAGCAGGCGCGGGCTCGGGTAGAGTCCCTTGGCCCAGAGCGAACGCACGGCGCGCTTGAACTTCTTCTCGGCGGTCGTCATATTCTTGGCTTCAAAACGAGATTCTCTTTCAAAACTATATTCTCATCGGTATCAGCATAATTTTGCGCGGCGAGAGTTGGGAGATCGACGACGTATGAATTGAAATCTCCGAGCCTGTTCATCACCACCAAAACCAATCCCAAGTCGTGGTTCGACGTATCGTCAATGGCCCACCACCAATCGAGATAGCTGACCAACCGATCCTTGTTCAGTTTGCACGCATATTCAACTTCGTACGCTACGATTTGTACGAGTCCTCGCTCTGAATCTGACTCTATGATGAAAGCGTCGGGCACAATGTTGCGTAAATTCTGAATGGTCTCGACTACGTCGCACTCGCAACACTCTACATGGCAGCGGCATTCGAATTGATCTCCAAATTTGCAAGAACAATTGCAACGGACGCCGATGTCGCAGACTTCGACGTGCCGACATTTGCCTTGAATGGATCTCATCACACGTTTTCGAAACCGCTCAGTTTGAGCCTGAGGAAACTTTTCCAAGATACGTGAGATGCCGAGTTGGTGAAGTTCGTTCACGCCTTGATCCTTCTGGAGGGAAGCGGTTTCGTCGTTCCGTCCACGAAGCGCCAGTCGTTCCAGTTCTTCGACACAGGAAGCTGCGCCGGCACCGTGTCGCCGTCCACCTCGATGTTGACGTTCGCGACTCGCGGGGGTGGCGGAGGCGTGCGGTAGCGCTCAAGCCGGGGCTCAGGCCCCCAACTAGATCCAGTGATCGGCTCCAACGGAAGAATGCCGCCCGTGTAGTTGTAGTACGCGCCGCAGTCTGCGCATTTGATGTTGATGCACATGCCGCCCTCGGGGCCGGAGTAGAAGTCGGCGCTGTCGCAGCGAGGGCAGTGAATTGGAGCAGGCTCAGGTCCGGCACCACGATGATTCGGATCGCGGTGAAAGTCCCGACGCCAATTGCCGTAGCTGACATAGATCATGCCAACGATGAGCGAAGCAACTACAGCGCTGACAATCAGCCCGATCTCTGGACCAGTCATCCCTTCAAGGCTACGTCGGTAGCCCCTGCGTCGTCAACAGAATTTTTCCTGGTAGGAAACGGTTTGAACCCAAACGCCTTCTCGACGTATTCCCTCCGAAGCGTGACACGCGGGCCGACGAAGCGGACGAACACATGCTTGGTGGGCTCCATCACGAATCGCCACCCGGCCATCTCGGCTGCTCGGCGGGTAACGAGCCCGGCTTGACGGTGCTTGCGGGTCTGCACCGTTTTCTTCTCTCTGAACGGACAGGACCAGCCGCAACTGCCGCCGCACCCGCAATCCTCGGCGCACGGCGAATGAACTTTGCACGGACGTAGAACGGCTACCCGAAACTCCTGACCGCCACGGCCAACGTCACGGCCGAGATAGAGCCAGTTCTTGTCGCCGCTGTATACGCCGCCGATCTCTCCGGCGTTCTCGTCCGCGTACGCGATGATGACTTCCCACCCGTGGTCTCGATGAGCTTGCTCGATCGCGTGCTTGATCAGCTTGCCGGCCGCGCTCCGTGGAGCCCACGGCACGCACGCCCCGCGTTCGAGGCAGATCACGCGCTCAGGCGCTCCAGGACAAAAGCTGTCCGACAGCGAATCTCCCGGAGGCACGCCGAAGCACTCGACGCCGAGGATCTCGCGCTCGGGCTCCGGCCCCATGAGCGCGTACGCGGCGCGCGTCGAAGCGCCGAGCCCTCCAAGATATTCGTACTCCGCGATGAACTGGCCGGCCTTCTCGATGACGAGCGGCCACACGACGCACCGCTTCAGAGCCTTGTACGGGAGCTTCTCGCGGTGAGGATTCTCCAGCGCCTTCTGCACGCGCCTGCTGTGCTGCGTCGGCATGTCCGCAGATGGCCGCCAGATCGGATACTTGCCCATTGCTTGATCTTGACAAGAGTGGCCCGGTCCGTCAAGAGGCGAATCGGGCCACTCTGGTCGTTATCGAACCGGAGTCTTGACGACCTTGTCGTCCTTCTTCTTCTTGTGGATCGGCCGATCGCCGTCGATCGCTCGAATGATCCGCTCCGCGTTGATACCAACGTGCTTGTGAATGGCACGCTTCAACGCCGCGTACTGGTTGTGCTTGGTCATCCAGAGAACGATCTCCCGCTGCTTCTCCTCGCTGGCGTCGCCGATGTACTTCCCGGCACGACGAGAGAGGCATCGAATGTCCGGCCCGACATGATGCACGAGGATCAGGTCCTTCAACTCCTGATCGGAGAACGTCTCCTTCATCCACGCGAACACCCGGCTGGTCGGGCCGAATACGGGTCCAGCCCCACGATACTCGGCTTCGAGCTTCTCGGGTCCGGAGAACCGTCGAGCCGTCTCGTTCAGATCGGCGTAGAGCTTCCGCTTCTCGGCCTTGGACAGTCCGTAGTAGACCCACCCACGAATCTCGGGGATACCAAGCTCGTTGGCCGCCGAAAGACGGCGGTTTCCATCGAGAGCTTCCCGCGTGTCACCGTCCACATGGATCAGTTGTAGAACGCCCTTCTGCGCGACGTCCTCGACGAGCACTGCGATGGCACCCTTCTCCGTGCGTCCCTTCGGGTTGTAGCCGAGAAACTTCAGCGTGTGCGTCTTCAGAAGTTCGATGCGGCGCTTGCCGTTCTCTCCGAACTTCTCCCATTCGCCGTGACCGTTTCCGTTTGCCATAGGTCGTCCTTTCAGCTTCGAACGTTCACTGCACTCGATGTCAACGTCTCTTGTCATCGAGCTTCGCACTGACTCGCGAATCAGGCAAGGAAAAAATCAGGTATTTCCCGCTAGAGGAAACGGCCCATGTGAACCGCCTGGCCGCCGACACCGACCGGGCTGATCGGCTGAACCGGCGAGCCGCCGGGCGCGGACATGCCTCCACGAATCGCTCCGGGGCCGCTAGGCCGCCCCAGACGGCCTTGGTGACGGGCGGAGCCGCCACCAGCCTTCAGCTTGCGATGACCGCCCCCTGAGAGCCACCAGGCGTACATGAGGGCATGGAAATGGTCGGGCGAGCGCTTCGCTTCGGCCGGGTCGTCGAAGAACGCGGCGGCCTCGGTCTGGGCCTCGTCTGGGTCCTCGACATGCAGGATGCCGCGATCGTCCGTCCGAAGCCGGGCTCCACCTAGCTGCGCCGACAGCGGGTTCATGATGGCGTCCTGGAGCGCGCCCTCGTTCAGATCAGCCAGGCAGACATGGCCCTGGTCGAAGCCGTTGCGAAGGAAGATCGCAAGCTGCGTCTTGGCATTCGCCAGCCGGAAGATCGGATCGTTGCGGCGCTCGGCCGCCTTCCGGTCCTCTGGCTTTTCTGGAATGCCTGCTGGCTTCGCGCCGTGCTGGATCGGGACGACGTAGAACCCGCACGCCCGCACGATGTCCGTCACGCCGCCGCCGAGGCCAACGTCGTCGATCGCGATGCCCCACGCTTTGTACTTCTGCGCCAACCGAACCGCGTGTGCGGCCGTGGCCATGATCGAGCGGTAGCTCGGCCGCTTGGGGTCGGTGCCCCGGCCGCCGAGGGTGTTGATGTCCACCGTGGTCATCTCCAGGTCGCGCGAGATTGAGTCAGCGTGGATCACCTTGCCGCCGCGCATGACGATCAGCACGGTCCGGTCGGTGCCGGAGCGCGCGACGTCCACGCCGATCGTGACGTTGTCGCTGTTCTCCGCCGAGCAGTAGCAGCCCGCCGCTTCGCAATACTCGCGGGCTTGTGCTTCAAGGATCAGGTCGTAGCGGATGAGCCGGTCGGACTCCAGAGTCGGCGGGTCACCGATGACCTGCGCGATATACCACGGGTTGGTCTTGCCCCAATCTCGGCCACGCTCGACGATCGCCTCGGGTGTCCAGCCGCGCTTCGAATAGTAGGTCCGCGAGCCCCGGATGACGAAGCGTCCGAGCATAGGTTTCCCGCTGACGGGATCGACACCATGTGCCTCAGGACGGCGAAGCTCGAACCGGAGCGCGTAGGGATGGACCTTGATCCGATGCGGCCAGGTCTCGGTGTAGTGCGTCCAGATCCGCGTGTGCTCGCGGGTCGGGCCGCCGGGCGACGAGACGACGAGCCACTTGAACTCGGTTGTCCCGGCGCGCATTCCGTGGATCGCGTCGTACGCGGCCTTGGCGATCGTCTTCGCCTCGTCCATGTAGACCATCATGTGCTGCGCGCGAAAGCCTTCGAGGTTCGCGGGCTCCTTGCACGCGATGCCGGTCGCGAACCAGGTGTTGGGGTAGTCCCGCGCCTTCAGCCTCGTGACGTCGATCTCGAACCATGCAGCGAGCCACGGCGACTTGATGAGTGCGCGGTTCCACCAGAGATGGATCTCGCGCCACTGGATGTCCCGGACCTGCTTGTTGAACGTGGGCGCGGTGGTGACGACGAGCGACTCCCAACGCGTCATGAGATACCACATGCTGGCCCACGCGCCGACTGACGTCTTGCCCGTGCCTCGATAGGTCATGATCGCTTCGTTCCACACGTCGGCAAGCGCGAGATTGTCGAGGGCATCGCACTGCCACGCGTCGGGCTTCCCGCCGATCACGCGGACGACGAAGCGAACCGGATCGCGTCGATACTCAGCGAAAAGTTCTTCGTGGATCGCCGGGGTAATGATCATCGACTTGGGCAGCAGATCGGAAAGTGTAGGAACTTGTCGAGCGGCATCGGCCGCCCGCACTTGATGCAGAGCGTTGGGATAGTCGTGCCTGGAATACTCATCGACCGCGCCTCCTGAGTGTTCACGACCGGGAGTAGGCGTGCTGGTGATGACGCCTCGTTCTTATGCCCCGACAGCACCGGGCTTACCACACTCATCTGGCCCGGCCTGCCTGCGCGGTACTTTCCGCGTCAGACTTCGCCCGCACCGTGTCGCTTTTCACCGCCGAGCAGGGCTCCCCGCGTGAATGTCGGCATCGCCTCGGGTGAACCACATAGGCCCGGCACTCGCGGAGCCGTCGCGCGAATCGCGCCGGGGATTCAGGCGTCACCCGAGGGGCAAGGGAGGTTATACCACAGGATCAGGAGAGTTGGCAATCTCTGCGAGCACGTCGCCGTGGCAGGGGAGCGGCGCGCACCAGCAGCCGAGGATCTTGCCGCGTAGCTCGCGCTTCAGTTCTTCCAGATGATCCGGCCGATCGTGAAGCCACTGCCGCAACCAGACCTTGTACAGCAAGACGACTTCTTCGCGGGTGCCGTCTTCTCCGATCACGAACTGATTGCCCCACCGCGACGGACGCCCGATGTAGACGTCGAACGGCTCGCGCTTGCAGTGGACGACGAGAGGCCGGTTGCTCAAATGCTACCAGCCTCCGTGAGGCGAGGGCGGCCACGCTGCCGCGAGGATCAGGTCGATGTTCTCTTCCTCGACGTGAGCATCCAGGTCGTGAATGCGGACGCTCTTCTCTGCCTCGACCAGTTCGATCGGGTCCGAGCAATCCGTGTCGGCCATCACTCCACTCCCATCAGCGCGTTCACCTCGCGCAGCCGCGCCGCGTACCCGAGCGCGATCGGCCCGAGCTTCTTCGCGAACTCGGGCTCGGTCACGTCCATCAAGAACTGGTTGACCGCGACACGAACGGCCATCGCCTGGCCCACAGTGAGCGATTCGCCGTTGATCTCGATCCACGGTTCGCCGTTCATTGTGCCTCCCAATGACATCCGAGAAATTTGATTCCGCCTGGAGCGAACGCGGCGAGTGCAAGCCCTTCGGCCAGATGGTTGAACGCGTCCGCCGTCCCCTTCGCCTTGAACTGGATAATATCACCCTTCTCGGCTACGACCTGCGCACAAATTTTCGCGCGGGCCTGCTTCTCTTCCCACGAGAGGGAACGAACCTTGGTGATCCACATGGGCACGGCCACTTCGAGCGTCGCCCGGAGGAGCGCCGTCCTGGTCTCTTCGCCCGTGTCGTGAGCCACACTCCGCCTCCGTATGTCCGTCAGGTTCGTTACAGAGCCCGCAACGCGGGCACGTGGTTTCGACGGCTCAGCCTTCCCACTGATACCGGCACTCGACGCACGAGTAGGATTTGAACGGCCAACTCACAGGTACGCGCTTCCTTGCGGCGGGCCTTCTCGAACGTCGATCAGGCGTGCTTCACGGCCCATGTCTTCAAGGCCGGGCTGGCTCCGGTCCCAATACATCGAGCATTCGATAACGTCCGGCGGCATCGACTTGCCCCGCGCACTGGTCACGGTGCAGAAGACTTGAATCTCCGAGTGCTCTTTCGTCCCGTGCGCAAACACGAGACCGTTGTGACAGCTATCGCACAGCCCTGTAATCAGACCGGTCTTCCTGCCTCGAATCAGCAGGCGGCCTTTTCGAGAGATCGCCTCGGCGCGCTCGAAGCTATTCTGAAATTCCGTTGGTCCGTCGCTCATGCCACCACCAGCTTGTCGAGCGTGATCCGAGATTCGGACAGTTCGACGTCTTTGAACTCCGGCGCGCAGCGTGGCGGATTAGGAGGGAAGGCCGTCCCGTTCACACGGAGATTGTGACTCTCCATCACCGTCAGCGCGATGAACGCGCCGCTGGCCATCAGCGGAACGTACTCGCCGCCGCTGCACTCGCACTTGGTGCAGCGCCAAGACTTGAAGTCGCACGGAACATTGTGCGGCTGGATCATTGCTGGCTCTTCGGCACTTCGTCATTGAGCAGCGTCTTCTTGAAGAGTAGACGGCCCTGAATGTGAAAGATCACGACGCCCTCGGCCTTGCAGCCAGGCGCGGCCACCGAGCCTTCGCGGCGAAGCTGTTCGATGCACTGCTCGACAGCGTCCGTTGTGAACATGCCTTTGTAGAGGATCGGCACCACAGAGCAGCACGACGGACATCCCGGACTGACTTCGCTGGTCACCTGCCGCCAGCGGGAAACATTGAACAGAGAGAAGCGCTTCGGCAGGCTCTTGTAACGCTTGCCGATGCCGCCGCCCCACCATTCGCCGAAGTGCGAACCGACGCCGAGGCCAGTGCGTAGCGCGGCCTCGTGCTCCTTGACCCACGCGGCGAAACCGTGATTGTCCTGCTCCGGCGTGATCCAGCCGTTACGGCTCCCGGCGAGTACGCGCCCGTTCGGCTCGACGCGGACGCACCCGTTGGTGCCGTCGATCTTCTCCGTGATGATGCACGGCCGCGTCAGGCGCGGGATGGACTCGAACGGCTCGAACTCAGGCAGTCGTTTGAATGGCCACATGACTACACCCCCACTTCGATTTTGAGATTCTCGGGTTTCATCCAGCGCGCCACGATCTGCTCGGGTGTCTCGACGACCTGGCCGGTGAGCCGCGCCACTTCGGCGCGAATCCACCGCTTGAACTCTTCGGTCTCCGTCATCCGTCGCCACGCGGCGCGCTTGTTGTGCAACTGGTCGCGGCTGTCGCGGGCCTCGCCCACTGCGCCGCTCGCTTCGTGGACGATGCGCACGCCGCTCTCCACCTTGTTCTGGTTCTGGCCACCCTTGCCGCCAGCGCGGAACGTGTCCACGCGGCAGTCGGCGATCGTGACAGAGAAAAGCTTCGTGCCGTTCGGCTTCTTGTCCAAGACTTGGATTTCCTCCGGCGTAAAGTGAAACCGGATCACCGCTCGTGCTCTTTGCGCTGGAGCTTCTTCAGCGCCCGCCACTCCAGGCGGTCGAGGACTTCGGCCGTCTCCTCGTTGAGCTTCAGGATGCGGCGGTAGGCGTCAGCGATCTCTTTCGGTGACATAACCTCTCCATGATACGGCAGAAGTTTTGGGATACGCCATGCTTTTCTGACCACTCCAGGGACCCGGCGCACACGAGCGCCGACGCAGGGTTGGTGACGAACTCGCCCGCCTCGTCGTCTAGCTCGGCGGTCTTGTGGCAGAGGAAGTGCTGGTCGTTCCGGAGCCCGTACAGTATTTCCCGCCAGCGGGAAGGGCGGAGCGCCCGACGTTGCTGAACGCCCGCCTCGGACTTCGAGAACGGACAGTTCGAGCAGGGCGACTCCATCCGCCATTTCATAGCCGCGCCCAGATCCACGTCATTCGATCACCGTCGCCCGCGCTTCGGTCTCGACCCACACGCGAGCGCCGTGCGGCAGAGGGTTGTTCTGGTTGTGGACGAAGAAGACCGGCGGCACGGTGTTGAGCCGGATGATGTGTCCGTAGACCACCTTGCCGTACTTGCCTCGGGCCACGCGCACAGGCGGGTCGTCCTTGCGACGCTTGCGATTGCGGTCGATCACGCCACGGTTCACGGTGACGATCGTGACGATCGGTCTGGCCATCACACTTGCCACGGGGCGGGCGGGGGCGGTGGAGGTGGCGGCAGCGGATTGGGAATGGGCGGCCAGCCGCCGGGAATCTTGCCCTGCAAGAGATCCGCGTGGCAGTAGTCGCAGACCTTGAGCTTCCGTCCGCCCCACGGCGGCGGGAAGATGTTCTCGTTGCCCTTGACGCCTCCACGATGGCCGAGACACAGTTCGCAGTCGTCGAGAGTCGAGACGGGCGGCTTCCGCTGCTGCTGTTGAAGCGGACGGATGATGACGTACTTTACGAAGATGACGCCGAGCGCGTAGATCGCCAAGACGATCGCTGCTTCATGGAGCATGGCTCTATCCTACCTCGAACCGATGCGGAGAATCACGCCTTTATTCTCCGCGAAAGTTGCGGAGATTCCTGCTGGCGGGATTGCGAGTCGCGGCGCTTCAGGACACAGGGCTTGCAGTGACAGTAGCCGTACTCTTTGTTCGGCGGCACGTCGGTCCAGTGGACAGCGTCGCGCTGCTCACCGATCGCGAATCCTTGTCGGATCTCGCGGGGAGTCCAGCCTCCCTCCATGAACGGCAAGTCTTCTGGATCGCAATGGCCACACACCGAGCGAGCGATGAGCAAGTTGTAACCGTGCGGACAATGCGTTTTGGTGGGCGGCACGTCGTCTCGATCGAGCACGGCTGGCAGGCCGAAGCCGTGCCGGCAGTCGGCGCAGAGACCATCTGGATGGCTTGTTCGTCGATCACCGCAACTCATGCACCTCACGCCTTGATCCGCCTTGGTCCCGCTGACGGGACTGGCTCAAGCTCGGGCTCGGGCTCTCTCGGAACCGGCGGGAGCTTGGGTGCTCGCGGCGCATACCTGCCCGTCCCCGTCTGCCACTCGCGGAAGTCATCGAAGTCATCAACAGGCCGTGAAACGGGACGAGCTTCTCGACCGCGAAATGCCAAGTACCCACCAACGTAACCGATCGCAATGAGCACAGCCGCGACGGAGCCAACCACGAGTTGTTCCAGACTCACGCCTTGATCCTTCGCTCGGGACGCGGCGGACCAGGAGTCACGACCATGCGGCTCTTCTCGCCCTTGTAAGCTCCGAACATATCGCCGCCGTGAATCGCGACGAACGTGCAATCGTCGAGACGCTCGGCCTTGTGGCAGCGGCGGCAATCCCGCTGACAGGATTTCATGCCGAGATCGAACGCGCGAAGCTCGCCACCCGCCGAGAGCCAGTGACGGACCGGCGCGGCGTACTGCCACGAGTGCTTGAACCAGCACGCGACGTTGAGCGGCGCGGGCATCGGCCCGTTGACCAACGTGTAACTTCTCACGAGTCTGACATGGCCCCCGTTGCCGGTCGATGCCCACTCGTGATTGACCGTGAGATAGGGAACGTCTCGATCACTCCGCATCATCGTAGCTTGTCGGCCACATGCGCATTCGATTTCAGGATCAGGATCGCCGAGAGCGATTCGCACAGCGATGAGCGGATGCAAGAGGTGTGCGTCTAGACGTGCTCGTTGCCGACAACGCCAGCGGAAATACAGCCAGATCGCCCAGATCTTGAGACGAGTGGTCACGGCGTCCAATCTCGCCTGATGCTTTCCCGGAGACCCTTGATCGTCTTGCGCGCGTTGCGTAGCTCTATGAGCGCGGAGTGAATCTGGGCGGCCCACCCACGGCCGAGATGTAGCTCTCGACTGTCGGCAGGCGGATCGGTGACCATGATCAGCGCGTCTAGCTCAGCGTTCGTGATGCGCGGCATCACTTGGCCTCCTTCAGGCGGCGGCGCACTTCTCTCGGCCGCTTGATCGTCGCGTCGTTGTAATCTTCGTCGGACTTATATCCGAGCCAGCGGGCGACTTCGCTGAGTGCTTGATGAGCGATGTTCCAGTTCTGGACGATCACCGCGTCCACGCCGAGAACGGTGGCCCACAGTGCGTCTTCCGTGAACTTCACGCCGCGCAACTGCGCGACTCGCGCGGCCGGTCAGAGGTACTGTCGGCCACGAACGAGACGGCCCCACAGCGACGTGCCGTTCTCGCCGATCATCATGAAACCCTGCTTGGCTGCGCGTTTCTCTTTGGCGGTCAGCATGTCAGTCTTCCTCCAGAGGTGCGTACCGGACTTTGGACGGATTGAATCCCTCGCGCCGCAACGCCTGGATCGCGGCGAACTCGTCGGAATTGCCACAGCCTTCTTGGAGTAGATCGAGCGCCTTCTCGAACGTCACGCTCTCCCCGTGCATGATGCACGCGGCGGCCTGATGAACGGCGGCTTTGATGTCGTCTTCTCGGCTCATGTGTCTACGCTACCGTACGCGGCCGGGAGCGGGCAAGCGAAATTTACGGCTTTTCCCGCTGGAGGGGAATCACGCACGCTTCGGCAGGACGCGCCCGCCGCAAACCATGCAGCGGGTCTTGGTCGGGTTGGTGTACTCCCGGCCGCACGTGGCGCAGACGCGGGTCATTCGTGCTCGCGGAGCGGTGCGTGCGGCTGAATGCTCACGCTGAACGAGTAGAATCCGACGCCGTTCCAATCCTCGACGATCTCGTAGTGCGAGCCGAACGCGTCGGCGACGGCCGCTCTCATCGCCTGACAGTCGGCACGAGTGAACGCCGCGCTGCGACCGGCGATCTCCCACGGCTGCTTGATCATCTGACCGCCATGCTCGCGGACGATCTTCTCGTCGGCGCGATACTTGGCAAGCTGCTTCTTCGTGGGCTCTTTCCACTCACCACGACTGAACACGACGGCGGGGCGACCGCCCTTGGCGTCTTCATATACGCGGACGAAGTCAGGGTGATTGACCGTGACATTCTCAATGTTCATTGCGACGCTTTCCAAGCTGAATACTCTTCAGCCCGAGCGTGGGCATCTGGACCCGAGAAAATCGCCACGTAGACTTCTCCTTCACTGGTGGTTGCTTCGACACGCCAGTGGCCTTGATGATGGCGATCCTCGATTACTTCCCAATCCATGAAAAGTCTCCTATGTTCCGTTGGGCAATGTCTCTGGCGTCTCGGGCGTGTCCGGCGGCAGCGGCGGCTTGTGCATCTTCAGCCAGTCCGCAACGTCACGCGCGTCGAAGCACGACGTCGTCGGCATCCACTTGCCGTCCACTCCGATCGTCACGCTGCTGAAGCAGATGAGCGGGGGCACGCGGCGCTCGATGATCTTGGGCGCGCAGCCAGAGAGCAGCATCATGAGCGCGAAACCGGCAGCGGCCAGGATGAGGATCTTGTCCAGCCTCGACAGCACGAGCGCTGGAATATAACCGGGCAGGAACGGGCACGTCGGCAGATGAGCCCCGTTCTTCTGGCAGCACACCGGACACTTCTTCATGATCGTTTCCGCTCCACGTGGATTCTCGCTACCCACTTCACGTTGAAAGCCGCTGAAGGGCTTTCTTTGGGGTCCCACGAGTTGTACCAACTCCACGGCGTGAAGAAGTTGAGCAGGCTGACCAGCACGCCCTTCCAGCCGAAGCCTGTCCTGAAGAACCCGCGCCAGAGCAACCGCCGTTTCATGACTCGTCCTCGTTCGCCTTGATCTCCTCGGGCTCACCCAGACAGATCGGCAGCGGCTTGATCTCCGTTCCCGCCAGCAGGATCGAGGAGACGTCGTTGATGATTTCGAGCTTGCGGTGCAGGGACTCGTTGAGCGTGCGCTCGTTCGAGACTTGCCGCATTACCGCTTCCTTCGCCGGGAACCGCCGGTCCTTCCGCGCGATGCCGTACTTTATCTCATTCGTTCAGGCACGGGATTCCTTTCCGGGGATTTTGGGGCCCCCGGG
>JACXTT010004612.1_pt1 | contig 20411 bp, 20 predicted proteins | sample 9270951 | NCBI WGS metagenome assembly JACXTT01 (sample SAMN15532306, study PRJNA645909) | rock metagenome | isolation source: weathered quartz diorite | place: Puerto Rico | collected 2017-06-21
GCGACGTAACGGCCGCTGCGACGCAGGAAAGCACGGGCCTGAGGACCGGGAGGGGGGATGCGAACGTTCAGCGCCGCCATCGGGACGCCTCGCATGCGATGCGCCCGCCGCCGACTGCAGCCGGCGCGATTGATCTCCTAATGATGATTATAGCGTACTGCGCGGTAGGCTGGAGCGCAAGGCAGGTGCTGGGCCCAGGGAAAACGCTGCGTTAGCCTCCGATGCGAGGACTCTTTCCTTCTTTTTCCGTCTTGGAGCCGGTGGACGTCCCGCAATGGGCGCAGCGATACTCGTACAGGTTGCCGTCGGGCAGGATCAGCAGGAGCCGCTCACGGACCGGGGTGGCCTGCCGGCATTGCGGACAGTACAGCGCCGACGCCTTGAACGAGCGGAATTGCTCTTGTGGTTGCTTCATACCAACCTCCCGCCGACGACCCAGTGGCGATCGTCAGGGACGTCGATCAGCAGACGGCTGAGGTTCATCTCCGTCAACTGGGCCGCCACCTCATCGTCCGTGAAAGCCGCCAGCAGGGAGTTGTAGAAGTCCCTGCGAAGGATGGCAGGCTCGGCGGCGGCGTATCGGTCCACAATGGCCTGCGCCGCCTCCGGCGAATCGGGACGCAACAGATCCATCACCAGCACTGCGGCTCCCGGTTTGGCCAATTGCCTGACTGCATACCAGAACTGCAGCGCGTTGGGCACATGGTGCAGGAGGCTGTTGGAGATCACGGCGTCGGCCCGCTCCGCAAGAACCGTCTCCTGAATCCGCTCGCAGCGCAGCGTGATGCGGTTGGCCAGGCCGGCCGTGCGGACCGCTTCAACGCCCAGGGCAATCATGGGCGCCGATCCGTCCACGCCGGTGACCCGACACTCCGGCAGCGCGCGGGCGAGGCGGATGGGAATGTCGGCTGGCCCGCAGCCGAGATCCAGCACGTGCCCGGCCTTGATATCGGGGAAGCACTCCAGGAAACGCTCGACGAAGCCCCGGTTTTCCTCCTCGAAGTCGGCCTTCGCGTAGGCCAACGACTGCGCGGGATCGTCCATCAACTCGGGTTCCAGGACACGCTGCATTACCGTTCCTCAACAATCACGGCGTCACCGGACCGCACCGCGCCATCGACCAACACCCGCGCATAGACCCGGCTCCAGCCGGGATGTTTCTTCTGGTTGATGCGGTTGAAATTCCCATCCCAAAACCATTGCGCGTTGAACCTGCACGGCTCAGTGTACTTCACGATTTCCAGCCGCACACGGTCACCGATCCGCAGCCGGTCTCCCGGCTTCAGTCGGGACCAGTCGAGTCCGGCGATCGTGAGGTTCTCGCCGCTGGACCCAGGCTTGATCATGTGGCCCTCGGCCTGCAGGGCTTCGATCACTTCAAGGGAAAAGAGACAGACCGCCCGGTCCACGCCGCCGTGAACCTCGCGATTGCGCTGGCGGTCCCCCGCCACGCCCTCGACGGTGACGCGCGCTTCCGGCACCGGCAGCTTGGGCACGCCGCCGTCGGAGACGCTGATCTGATGTAGATAGGGTCGCGCAACAACCATGTTAGCGGACGCATTGTAGCAGAATCCGAACAACGTCAGGATTTCTTGGGACATCAACAGACAAGCCTGGACATTTACGATCGCCGTTGTGATCCGCATTGCCTTTGCACAAGAAAATAGTTAGCATGCCGCCTTCAGGATAATCGGCACGACATCCGCCCGAGACGCGAAGGAGGGCATCACATGAAGATCCGAACAGTCGTGAGAGTGGTCTTGTGCGCTGCGCTGGTGGCTGGCTGTGTCAGCACGGAAACTCACAAGAAGTCGCTGGCTGAGCTTGAAGAGGCGCGCAAGGGCGCGGCCCAGACCGCGGCGGAGTTCGAAAGTTTTAAGACACAGGCGGCCGCCGAGGCCGCCAGTCTGAAAAGTCAACTTGCTGATGTAAACGCCCGCATCGCGGCGCTCATGAGCGGGACCACGACGGCCAAGGAAGAGATCGCACGGCTTCAAAAGCGCGCCGGCGAACTCGAAACCGAAAGGGCACGCGCCAACGATCTCGCTAAGCAGCTCGAAGAGCGGCTGCAAGCCGAAGCGGCGGAGAAGGCTCGCCTGGAGCAGGAGCGCGCCGCCAAGGAGGCCGAGATCCAACGATTGAACCGGACGCACGAGGAGCTGACCAAGTCGCTGGAAGCCGAGATCGCCAAGGGCGACATCAAGATCAAGCAGGTCAAGGATCGATTGACGATCAACATGGTGGACCGCGTCCTCTTCGACTCCGGTCAGAGCCAGGTGAAGACAGCCGGCCTCAAGGTGCTCAAGCAGGTCAGCGATATTCTGAAGAACGTGCCCGACAAACAAATTCGGATCGAGGGACATACCGACAACGGGCCGATCGGGGCCAAGCTCAAAGAGCGGTACCCGACCAATTGGGAGTTGTCCACGGCCCGCGCCACCAGCGTCGTGCGTTATCTTATCGAGGAAGGCGGCGTGGACCGGGCGAACCTGTCGGCAGTCGGGTATGCCGACACGAAGCCCGTGGCCGGCAACGATACGGAGGAGGGGCGCACGGCCAACCGCCGCATCGAGATCGCGCTGTATCCGAGGGATCTCTCCGAGATCGCCGGCCAGCTCAAGCCGTGAGCCGGTCTTAGTTGGCTGCCTTCAGATCGAAACGGATCCGCAGGCGCGCGACGCTCTGGATAGGGAAATTGCCGTCCATGGCCGGAACGAACTGCCAGCCTTTCACGGTGGCCAGCGCCGCTTCATCAAGGATGGCATAACCGGACGTCTTGTGCAGCGTGACGTTCCCGGCCGTGCCGTCCGGCAGGACCAGAATTTGTAGGACGACCGTGCCTTCCCATCCTGCTTCGCGGGCTGCACGGGGATACGGGGGATGCGGGTTATTCCCCGAGCGCACTCTTGAACGGACAGAACCGGTTTCCGCCACGGAGTCCCGGAGCAGTCGGGTCGGTCCGGATGAGGCGGCGGGAAGGGGACGACGGACGGGCACGGACCCCACGCTCTCGGTGAACGAGGCCAGCGACTCCGTCGGCTCCGGTGCGGCGAGCGGCACCGCCGCGGACGTCTTGGCGGAAGATACGGCGGGCGCCGGAATCCGAGGGAGTTCTTGAAAGGCCGGGATCGGATCGGGCGGTCGCGCGAGCGGCGCGGCTGGCACGACTGAAGAAGCACCCGCAGGTTCCCCGACCGGCTGCGGCGGAAGCGACACCAAATCCACCGTGGCCCCCGATGGCTGCACCGGCGTCGTCGGAGACGAGAACGGGAACCCGCCCATGGCCATCATACCCACGACCAGGCCATGGAAAGTCACGGAGAGCGCGACCGGCAGGCCGAACTCCCGGCCCAGAACGGCCGTCCAGGCCGATGACCTCATCCTCTCACCTCGCGCACAATCCGCTGGACCCTCTCATCGGTCCCACCCAGTTCCAGGTACTTCTTGTACGTCGCGAGCGCCCGCCCGGTATCCCGCATGTGGAATTCATAAAACACGCCGAGGTTGTAATAGGCCTCCGCCATCGTCGGCTTCAGGCGGATGGCCTCCTCGTAGGCTTGCTCGGCGTCATTGAATTTCCGCTGGAGGGCATACACGACCCCCAGGTTCATGTAGGCCTCGGCGTAATCCGGTTTGAGCTTGACCGTCGTCCTGAACTCCTGGGCGGCCGGTTCCAGTTCGCCCTTCGACTTCAAGATAAATCCGAGGGTGAAATGTGCGTCCACGAAGGCCGGCCGGGCCGCGACGGCCTTTTTGTAGGCTTGTTCCGCCTCGGCCAAGCTGTTCGCTTTTTCGGCCATCAGCCCCAGCAGGTAGTGGGCCTCGGCGTGGTCCGGCCTGAGCGTGACCAGTCGCGTCAACAACTCCTTGGCCTCCTGGCTCTTGCCTTGGGACTCGTACAGGTAGCCGAGCGCGTACAGGGCCTCCTGATGATCGGGCCGCAGGGCCAGCAGCTGCCCGTAGACCGTCATCGCTTTGCCAAAGGCCCGTTGCCGATCGTAGAGTTGCGCCAGCTCAAGCAGGGCCTCTTCGTACTTGGGACGGATTTCAATCGCCTTGCGGAGGGACTCAGCCGCCTCGTCGTACTTGCCCTGCGAGGCCTGCTGCATGCCCTGGTTGTAATACCGCTGGGCCTCGTCGGTCGCCGCGGAGGCGCCTCCGGCCCAGAGAACGACAAGGGCCACGAGTACGGCCATCGCACGGTTTCGCACGTTTCCGATGCCCATATGTCCGTACCATAGCGCAAGCCGTGCGCCGGGTTCAACCGCAGGGCATGGCGATCAGCGATGCAAGGAGGCGCCGGCCCCTCCGTATAGACGGACCAAATCGGCGATCCGCTCTTCAGTCAGAAGATTACCGAAGATGTGTTCCCGCACAATGCCCTGGCGGTCCACGAGGAAGCTGGCCGGCAGCCCGACCACGCCGTAGCGGTTCGCCACGCGGTTGTCGCGGTCCATCACCACCGGGAACGTGTGGCCGTGCGTCCGGATGTGTTCGATGACCCGTTCCGTATCTTCCAGTTCATTGACGGCCAGCACCACGAACCCCTGATCGCGGAGCTTGTCGTAGACCGCCTGCATGGCCGGCATCTCCTCCTTGCAGGGCTTGCACCAGGTCGCCCAGAAATTGAGCAGTACGATCTTGCCGCGCAGATCAGAGAGCCGGATCTCCTGGCCCTGGAGATCCTTGAGCACGATCTCCGGCGCCGGGCCGCCGATCAGCGGCGGACGCGCGGCCATGCCGAGGAGGCCCAGCAAGCCCACGACCATCACGACGGAAACGAGAACGCGTTTCATGCATCAACCCCGCATCAGTTTATGGACATCGACAGGCCGAATAGATACCCCACATCCGGGATCAACCCGCCGTTGAAATCCCGCGCAATCGGTATTTGGGTATAGAAATAGGCCCTGAGGTTCTGGCGCACCTGCACGGAAATGCCCGGCGAGAACGCAGTCATGGTCGAACCAGTAGTTCCGATGGCTCGGCGCTGAATCGTAGGATCGATCACGATTGGATCGCCCGGAAATGTCGGATCATTGGGTGTCTGGGACCTCGCCAAGCTGCCAACAAACGAGTCGTGGACTGCGTACCGCCAGTTGAACTGGCCAGTCAGTGTGAGACGCTCAAGGGCCTTCCAATTCAGACCTCCGCTCAGGATATACGTGTCCCCAAATCGGTACGAGTTGGGCCCTGTAAACGAATGTTGATACGAGGCACTGGCGAACTGGTCCAGCACGTGCGGAATGATTTCATAGGACTGGTAGATCGCAGGCGCAATCCCGAACGAACGCCGCCCGAGTTGAAGCGTAGGTTCCTGCAACTTGGTGGGATCGACATTGGAGGTCGCATGGGAGTCGCCGGTCGGCAGGTCCACCCCCAACCCCAGCACGACCAGGCTTCGCAACGTCGGGAGGTAGCTATATTTCCCGTTGAGGCGAATGTCTCCAAGCCCCGCATTCTGGAACTTCTCATAGTCCCCGGCGCCGCCGTTGTCGTTCCCGATTTCAACCGTATGGGTGTGCTCCAATCTTTTGTGGGGCACGAGGACTTCCAGTGTAAAGTTATTGGTCAATCCGTAGTTGATATCCAGGGTGGTAATCTCGGCGATCGTCCGGTTCTCGAAGTGTTCGTTCTGCACTAATACCCGGTTTTCCTGATCTACGGATGTGACCCGGCCGCTCACGCCCGGCGCAAGTTTGGAAATCGTGTACGCATACTGGAGCCCTACCGACAGTTTGCCTTTACCTTGAACCGCTCCTTCCTCGCCCGTAACCATAAAACATGCAGCCGAACCGCAGCTGGCGTGGGCCCTTGATATTCCACCTATCGAGAAAGCCATCGCCAGAATAAAGATCCAGACTCCGGCCGCCGGCCGGATACAGCCTTTCGCTCCCATCGCGTCCTCACTCTTCTCATACCGTCAATGGATACACGCTGGGGGCCGAAACCTGCGGCAAAGCGCCGGACCAGGTGCGGACCCAGGTTCTAGTGAGACGGAATTAGAGAAGAACGGGAGGCGCGCGGGCTTGGAGCGTCGAAGAGCAGTCGAACGAGCGCAGGCCGCTCAGGAACGGCAGCGCGTTTTCTTCATTGATTGTAGCGGTTGTCGCATAGATGGCGGCCGTCGCCACCGCGCCGGCCGACGCGCACATCCATGCGCAGATGCCCGACCCATGCATGCCCGCCGTGTGGTGGGCCGCGTGCTGGATCTCATGCGCAAAGGCGCTGCCGGTGGTCGCCCCCAGCATAAGGACGATGGCTACTGTCAGCGCGAGCGCGATCGGCCTGAGATACGAACTGATCATTGATGCGCCCTACGAACTGAAATCCATCTTAGCGGCTCTCGAATGGCTCTGTCAATGCGCCCGTTTCACGACGCGGTCTTCGCGCAACGGAAGCCGATGGTGTTGGCGCGGTGCGTGGGATATTCGGCGCGCCGGAGGGCCGTGCGGACCCCGTTCGCATGGTTGTACCAGGAGCCGCCCCGCAATGTCCGCTTTTCTCCGTTGTCGGGACCCTTCGGATTACGGTCAGGGCTCGCTTGGTAAAAGTCAGGCCCCGCCCAATCCGCTACCCATTCGGAGACGTTCCCCGCCATGTCGTAGGCGCCGTAGGGGCTGGCGCCGCCGGGAAAGCTCCCGCCGGGCTTCAGCATACCCGCCAGGGTCTTGGCTTCAAGCAGATCGAAGCCTTTCGCGTCCCACCAGGTTGCCCAGACCTCATAGCTCAGCAGGTCTCGAGCGGCCCACATGCTGGCGCTGTTGAGGAGGGTCCGGTCCCAGTCAGATCCCCAGGGAAATACCTTGCCGTCCAGCCCGCGCGCCGCCTTTTCCCATTCGGCCTCCGTCGGAAGGCGCTTGCCCGCCCACTCGCAGTAGGCCTTGGCGTCGTTCCAGTCCACGTTCACCACCGGCAGGTTGGCGACCGATGGCGGAACCTTTCCCCCTTCCCACAGATTCCGCGTCCGATCCTGCGCATCCTTGGGGTTGACCGGAGGACGGTGCTTGGCGGCCTGCACGAACTTGAAATAGCGGGCGTTGGTGACTTCGAACTTGTCGATCAAAAACGCGTCCAACATCACGGGATGCTGGGGAAATTCGTCCTCCAGGTTGCACTGCTTGTTCGGGCCGCAGTCGTCGATCTTGCTCCACTCCTCGATCATCGTCGTAGTGCTGCCCATCAAAAACTCCCCGGCCGGAACCAGGACCATGGGAGCGCCGTCCTTGCCGGCGACTTCTTTGGAAGACGCCGCTTTTTTTTCAGCTCCGTTCCCGAACTCCGCCCCGCCCAATAGGAACCCCGCCGCAATTCCGACAACCAGCACATACTTCAACATGCGCCCTTCTCCTTCATCGTTATCCGGCAATCCGCTCCAGAGCTTCCCGGGCCCTCCCGCGCGCATTGGCGTCCCAGTCGTCCTCGACCATCTCGCGCAGCCGCTTCTCGGCCTGCGTCGCCTTGAGCTTGCCGAGTGCCAGCGCCGCTTCGGCGCGCACGAAAGCATATTCGTCTTTCGTGGCAACCAGCAGGGGAGCGATCGCCCGCGGATCGTCCAGCACTCCCAGACCGTTGGCGGCACGGGTGCGGTCCAGTTTCTCGGAGTCGGTCTTCATGATCCGCAGCAGGACGTCGAACAGGCCGGGTCCGGCGTCGGCCAACCGCTGGGGATGATCCCGGTCGTGCTCGACGAGCCAGAGGGCGGCCCGTTTCTGCAGCGCCGGGTCGGTGGCGTCCAGGAAGACCTTCGCGACGCGGTCATGGGCGTGTTTATGTCCGCGGCGCTCGAGCACGCCCCTGACGATCGACCACGCGACGAGGACGCATACCAGAACCGCCGCCGCAATGCCCCAGGGCCCCTCTCGCAGGAACTCTTTCCACTCCGGCGGGAAGATGCTCCAGAGAAGGAACCCCACCAGGATCGCGACCAGGAGATGGGTCAGAATGAAAATGCCGATGTTCCCGCGCTCGCCCCTCATGCCCGCATTCTCTCGCAGCCGCCCCCTTCGGTCAACTACGGGTATCTGCTGTTTCTTTGTTCCTGGCATTTCAGTATACTGATGGGGTCGTGGATTTTGGACCGGCATGATCAACATTCTGCTCAATAAGATCTTCGGCAGCAAGAACGAACGCGAGATCAAGCGCATGCGTCCGGCGGTCGCCGAAATCGGCGCCAAAGAGCCGGCGCTGGCTCGCCTCTCAGACCGGGACCTGGGCGCCAAGACGGAGGAGTTCAAGAAGCGGCTGGCCGGCGGGGCCACGCTGGATGAGCTGTTGCCGGACGCCTTCGCGGTCTGCCGGGAGATGTCGAAGCGCAAGCTTGGGATGCGCCACTTCGATGTCCAGCTCATCGGCGGCATGATCCTGCATGAAGGCAAGATCGCCGAGATGAAAACCGGCGAAGGGAAGACCCTGGTCGCCACGCTGGCCATCTACCTGAACGCCCTCGAAGGCAAAGGCGCGCATCTGGTCACGGTCAACGACTACCTGGCCAAACGCGATGCCCAGTGGATGGCCCCCCTCTACCACAACCTGGGGCTCTCCGTGGGCGTGATCCAGCATGAGGCATCGTTCCTGTTCGATCCAGCTTACGAGGCGGAGGACAAGCGCCTCCAGCACCTGCGTCCCTGCACCCGGCAGGAGGCCTACCGCGCCGACATCACCTACGGGACCAACAACGAATTCGGGTTCGACTACCTGCGCGACAACATGGTAGGCGAGCTGACGCAATGCGTCCAGCGCGAGCAGAATTTCGCCATCGTGGACGAAGTGGACAGCATCCTCATCGACGAGGCCCGCACGCCGCTGATCATCTCGGGCCCGACCGAGGATTCAACCGACCTCTACTACCGCATCGATCGCATCATCCCCTCGCTCAAGCGGGAGATGGACTACACGATCGAGGAAAAGACCAAGACGGCGGCGCTCACCGAAGAGGGCAACGAGAAGGTGGAGCGGGCGCTGGGCGTCACGAACCTCTACGACCTGGCCAACATGGACCTGGTGCACCACGTGGTCCAAGCCTTGCGGGCGCACGTGCTCTATCGCCGCGACGTGGACTACGTCGTCAAGGACGGCGAAGTCATCATCGTGGACGAGTTCACCGGGCGGCTCATGCCCGGGCGCCGCTGGTCGGACGGCCTCCACCAGGCGGTCGAGGCGAAGGAAGGTGTCAAGATCGCCAATGAGAACCAAACACTGGCCTCGATCACCTTCCAGAACCTGTTTCGCATGTACACGAAGCTCGCCGGCATGACGGGCACGGCCGACACCGAGGCCGGCGAGTTCGCCAAGATCTACAACCTCGACGTGGTCGTCGCCCCGACCAACCGCCCCAACATCCGGCAGGATTTCCCCGACGTCGTGTTCCGGACCGAGAAGGAGAAGTTCAACGCCATCGTTGAAGACATCATGGACTGCCACAAGCGCGGCCAGCCGGTGCTCGTCGGCACCATCTCGATCGAAAAGTCCGAGCGGCTCGCCGGCTATCTCGTCCGGCACGGCGTCAAGCACAGCGTCCTGAACGCAAAGCACCACGAAAAGGAGGCCGAGATCATCGCCCAGGCCGGCCGCAAGGAGGCCGTCACCATCGCGACGAACATGGCGGGCCGCGGGACCGACATCCTCCTGGGCGGCAATCCCGACTTCCTGTTCAAGAAGGCGATGTACGCGGACCCGGAGATGCCGCCCGAGCGGCAATCCGCGCTACTGGCCCAGATCACGGCCGAATGCGAGGCGGAAAAAAAGGGCGTCGTCGTCTGCGGCGGCCTGCACATCCTGGGCACTGAGCGCCACGAGAGCCGCCGGATCGACAACCAGCTCCGCGGGCGCTGCGGACGGCAGGGCGATCCCGGCTCCTCCCGCTTCTATCTCTCTCTGGAAGACGACCTGCTCCGCATCTTCGGATCCGAACGCATCTCCAAAATCATGCTCAAGCTCGGCATGGAGGAAGGCGTCCCGATCGAGGCCAAAATGGTCACCCGCGCCATCGAGAACGCCCAGAAGAAAGTCGAGGCCCATCATTTCGAAATCCGCAAGCAGCTCCTCGATTATGACGACGTGATGAACAAGCAGCGCACGGTCGTCTACGAGCGCCGGCGCATGATCCTCAGTGGAGAGAACCTGTCCGAGGACATCATCGCGGACGCCGAGGAGATCTTGGACGGCCTGCTGGACGTGTACTGCCCGAAGGACACGTACCAGGAAGAGTGGGACCTGAAAGGCCTGGCTGACGCCTGCTACGCGCAGTTCTCGATCGATCTCAAGGATGGGACGATCGATACCAAGGACATCGGCTTCGAGGCCCTGCGCGCGGAACTGGTCCGCAAGATCCGCGCAGCGTACGAGGCGAAGGAAAAGGAACTGGGCCCGGACCTGCTGCGGTATCTGGAAAAGATGGTGATGTTGCGGACGATTGACACCCTCTGGAAAGACCACCTGCTCGCCATGGACAGCCTGCGGGAGGGTATCGGGCTCCGCGGCTACGGCCAGAAGGACCCCCTGATCGAGTACAAGCGCGAAGGCTTCGACATGTTCGCCGCGATGATGGATCGGTTCAAGCAGGACGTCCTGGAGCACCTGTTCCGCGTCCAGGTCGTCCAGGGAGAACAGCCGCCCCCCGCCATGGAGCGACCGCGCCGGCCTCCGACCCTTGCGCTGAACCGCGGCGAACAGGCCACCGAGGGGAATACTGCGGACAAGACCATCCGCCGGAGCGGAGACAAGGTCGGGCGCAACGATCCCTGTCCCTGCGGGAGCGGGAAGAAATACAAGAAGTGCCACGGAGCCTGAGCGCTCACCGGAAACGCCATGCCTACGCTCACGAAGTCCCGCGCTCGCCGCCGCCAACCAGCCCGCAAGTCTTCAGCCGGCGCGCAATCCAGGATGCTGGCGCTCGTGCGCGAGCTTCGCTTTCTCGTCGACACAACCCATGCCCTGGCATCGGCGCGCGAGCCCAAGTCCGTGCTGCGCATCATCTTCGACAAAGCCAAGACGATGGTCCGATGCGAGGCCTGGTCGCTCTTCCTAATCGATGCCTCCACCCAGGAGCTGATCTTCGACATGGTCGGCGGGCCCAAGGCCCGGCGGCTCAAAGGACAGCGCATCAAGCCCGGCCAGGGGATCGCCGGGTGGGTCGCCCAGCACGGCAAGCCCGCGATCGTCGCCGACACCGGCAAGGACCGGCGGTTTCTTGCGGATATCGACCGGGCGAACAAGTTCGTCACCCGGTCGATTCTCTGCGTCCCGATTTTCGGCAAGAAGCGTCCTGTGGCGGTCTTGGAGATGGTGAACAAGATCGGCAAGCCGTTCGACCGCCAGGATCTGCGGTTCCTCACGCATCTCTCTGAGCAAGCCTCCATCGCGCTGGAGCGGGCGACCCTGCATGAACAGGCAGCCAGCCTCGGCGTCATCGACGAGCTGACCAAGCTGTACAACTCCCGCTATCTGGAACAGGCCTTGGACCGGGAAGTCCGCCGCTGCCGGCGCTACGGGTCCATCATGGCGTTGATCTTTCTGGACCTGGATCACTTCAAGACGATCAACGACTGCTACGGGCACCTGCTCGGCAGCCAGTGTCTGGCCGAGGTGGCGAAGATCATGGCGGCCAGCGTCCGCGACGTTGACATCCTGGCCCGCTACGGCGGGGACGAGTTCGTGGTCATCCTGCCGGAAACCACCGTCGCCACCGCCCACATGGTGGCCGAGCGGCTGCATGAGTCGGTGGGCGCCCATGTGTTCCTGCAAGACGCGGGGATCAACGTGCACATGTCCACCAGCATCGGCCTCGCCGGATTCCCCGACCACGCGCAAACGAAAGAAGACCTCGTCCGCAAGGCCGACGAAGCCATGTACCGGGCCAAGGCAGGCGGCCGGAACCGTCTCTGCATCGCAGACCAGCCGTGACAGAGGCGCTCCAAGCCCTGGGCGAGCGGGATCGGATGATCCGCGCGGAGCAAGTCAAGCTCCTCTACGCCAAAGCGCCCATGGCCCTCGCGGCCATTCTGGTGAACGTGCCGATCCTAGTCTTTATTCTCTGGGATAAGGTTCGGCATGCGGTTCTCGTCGGGTGGCTGATTTACATGGTCATCCTCTCGCTGGGCCGTGTTTGGCTGAGGCAGGAGTATTGGCGCACATCGCCGTCGCCCATCAAGGAATCGCGCTGGGGCACATGGTATCTCGCCGGAATCGCGCTCTCCGGGTTGGGGTGGGGCTCCGTCGGGGTCTTCCTGTTTCCCCCAGGGTCGCTCCCTCATCAACTGTTTATCGCCTTCGTGCTGGCGGGCATGACGGCCGGGTCCGTGGCGGCATGCTCCGCAATGATGGCCGGGTTCCTGCTGTTCGCTGTACCCGTCCTCATTCCGCTCGCCATCCAGTTTCTCGTACAAGGCGACGACCTCCATCTCGCCATGGGAGGGATGACGGTGCTGTATGCCATTCTCATGGTGTTCATCGCACGGACCATGCACCAGACGATCATCGCGTCCTTGAATCTGCGGTTTGAAAACCGGGATCTGGTCGCCTACCTCGCCGACGCGAAAGGTCAGACCGACAAGCTGAATGACGAACTCACATTCGAGATCAACCAGCGCAAACGCGTGCAGAAGGAACGCGAGCGTCTGATCACCGAGCTTCAGGACGCGCTGGCCAACATCAAGGTCCTGCGAGGACTGCTTCCCATCTGCTCCCACTGCAAAAAAATCCGCGACGACGAGGGCGGCTGGCACGTGGTCGAGGTCTTCGTGCGAGACCATTCCGAAGCCGACTTCAGCCACAGCATTTGCCCCGAGTGCCTGAACAGGATGTACCCGGAGTTCGGCCGGAATGTCTGACCATCTGATTTTTTCAGTAGGCTGTTCAGCCTATCGCCATTCCGCTGAGAACCGATTTTATCCGGCGCCTTGAAAGGCTCCAACCCCTTGTTCATACAATGCCTTCCGGCTTGACTAACCGGAAGACCTGGGCTATCGTTACCCCTCTTTCGAGACGGTTTTTGCTCGCGGCAGCGAAGGAGTGTCTTGGTGGAAATCGGTCACCCCGGGCTTGTCGACAAGTTGACCGCCCGCATCACGCAGGACGGGCCCCTCTCCTTCGCCAATTTTATGGAAACCGCGCTCTACGACCCCGAGTTCGGCTATTACATGACCCCCGGCTCCCGCATCGGGCGCGAGGGCGACTACTACACCAGCCTCGACGTGCATCCCGTCTTTGCTGAATTGATCGGCCGGCAGGTCGTGCAAGCGGCTGAGGTAATTGCGCCATCATATCGGGAGGGGGAAGGCGACTTCACGATTGTGGAGATGGGCGCCGGCAAGGGACTCCTAGCCAGGTACCTGCTTGACTCGTACCGGCGAAATAACCCGGCGCTCCTTTCCCGCATCCGTTACATGCTGGTTGAACGCAGTCCCGCCATGATCGCGGCGCAACAGGAACATCTGCGCCCGCTCCTAAACGAGGGCACTCGCATCACCTGGGCCACGGCCCTGAGCGCGTTGCCCGCCGAGTCGGTCACCGGCGTGATCCTGTCCAACGAACTGGTGGATTCTTTCCCCGTGCACCGTGTGGTCATGCGGCCCTTGGGCCTGCGTGAAATCTACGTCGGATGGGACGGAAGCCGTTTCATCGAAATCGAAGCTCCGCCCTTTTCTGCCGCGCTGGAAACCTATTTTGAGCGTCTCGGCGTCGTGCTTGAAGCCGGCCAGCGGGCCGAGGTGAACCTTGCCGCACTCACGTGGATGCGGCAGGTCGGCGCGGCGTTACGCCGGGGCCTCGTCCTGACGATCGACTACGGCCACACTGCCGCCGACCTGTACGCTCCATCCAGAAAGACCGGCACGCTGCTCTGCTACCACCGACACCGCGTCTCCGATTCGCCGTACCGGCTGGTCGGGTATCAAGACATGACGGCGCATGCGGATTTCACAAGCCTGGCGCTGACCGGCCGTGACGCCGGCCTCGCAGTCACCGGCTTCACGAATCAGCTGCACTTCCTGATGGGCCTCGGCATCGAGTCCGCCTTTGCAGGCATCGATCCCGAATCGCCCGACTCGGTCGCGATGCGAAACCTGTTGAAGCCCGACGGCATGGGCACCACCTTCAAAGTCCTGGTCCAGCACAAAGGAATGCCCGCGCCCCGACTGGACGGCTTGCGGTCGCGGCCGTTCTTCCTGGACGCCCTGGAGGCCGGCCTGAGCCCAGGGTGCACGATGGAGGCTGCCGCGCAATGACGCCGGACCTGGTTCCTGCGAACTACCTGCCGGTCCTGATCTTCATGCTGGTCGCGGCCGCTTTCGGTGTGGGTTCCATCCTGGCCGGCTATCTCGTCCGCCCCTCCCATCCCTACAAGGCCAAGCTGGCCCCCTACGAGAGCGGCGCACCGGTGTTCCACGACGCGCGCACGAACATCCCGATGCGCTACTACATCATCGCGATGCTGTTCGTGATCTTCGACATCGAGACCGTCTTCATCTTTCCCTGGGCCGTGGTCTTCAATCAGCTCGGACTCTTCGGCCTGATCGAGATGCTGCTGTTCATCGTCATTCTGCTCGTGGGCTACTTCTACGCCTGGAAGAAGGGGGCGCTGGAATGGGACTGATCGACCGGTCGCTGGACGCCAATATCGTGACGACGACCCTGGACGCCGCCATCAACTGGTGCCGGAAAGGCTCGCTGTGGCCAATGACCTTCGGGCTCGCCTGCTGCGCCATCGAGATGATCGCCACGGTGTCGTCACGCTATGACATCGACCGTTTCGGCGCGGGCGTCTTCCGGGCCTCGCCCCGCCAGTCCGACCTGATGATCGTCGCCGGCACTGTCTGCCGGAAGATGGCGCCGGTGATCCGGCGCATCTACGACCAGATGCCGGAGCCGCGCTACGTCATCTCCATGGGCTCCTGCGCGACCTCCGGCAACCACTACAACTCTTACAGCGTCGTGCAGGGCGTGGACCAGATCGTGCCTGTGGACGTGTACGTGCCCGGCTGCCCGCCGCGCCCCGAAGCGCTCCTAGACGGCCTGATCCTGCTCCAGAAGAAAATGATGAAGGAAAAGATCCTGGTCAAATAACCCGATGCACGCGCTGCTCACCAGACTCGCGGAACGCTTCCCGGACGCCGTGCTGGCGGTCCGCGAAGAAGGCCCGTACAAGGACCTCGTCGCGCAGGTCAAGCCGGCGGCCATCCCGGAGATCGCCCGCTTTCTCCACGACGATCCTGAGGCCTCCTTCGACATGCTCTCGGACATGCTCGCGGTGGATTATCCGGAGGATGAAGACCGGTTCGAGGTCATCTACCTGCTCAAGTCGCTCTCGCGCAACCACCGGCTCCGTCTCAAGGCGCGGCTCCCGGAAGACGACCCGACCATTCCGACGGTCACGACGGTCTGGAAGGGCGCCAACTTCCTGGAGCGCGAGGTCTACGACCTCATGGGCGTCAAGTTTGCCGGCCACCCGGACCTACGCCGCATCCTTCTGCCGGAGGATTACGACGAAGGCTACCCGCTGCGCAAGGACTTCCCGACGGAGGGCCGGGGCTGGCGCAGCACCTTCCCGTTTCTGCCGCGGCTCGACGAGCCGGCCGCGCCGGTGACGGAGGAAGTTCCCGAAGCCCAGCACCGCCCATTCCTGAAGGAGGCCGAAGGGCTACACAAGGATGTCAAGGCAGTCCGGCGTCAGGAGGAACTGCTGCTCAACATGGGCCCGCAGCATCCGGCCACGCACGGGGTGCTCCGCATGGTGCTGGAGCTCGAGGGCGAGCGCATCGTGAAGGCCACGCCGGACCTCGGCTACCTGCACCGCGGCGTCGAGAAGCTCTGCGAGGGCCTGGCCTACCAACAGATCATCCCCCACACCGACCGGCTGGACTACGTCTGCTCGATGACCAACAACTACGCCTTCGTGCGGGCCGTGGAAAAACTGCTGGACCTGACGGTGCCGCCGCGCGCCGAGTACATCCGGACGATCGTCGCCGAGATGCAGCGGATCATCGGACACCTCTTCTGGCTCGGCACCCAGGCGCTCGACATCGGCGCTATGACGGTATTCTTCTGGACGTTCCGCGAGCGCGAGGTCCTGCTGGATCTGTTCGAGAAGCTCTGCGGCGCACGCCTGACCCTGAACTACTACCGGATCGGGGGCGTGGACGGCGATTTCACGCCGGACCTCATCCAGCGGCTCGGCGCTTTCCTGGACACGTTCCCCGCGCATCTGCACGAGTACGACGAGCTGCTCCTCACCAACCGCATCTGGCTGGCGCGGACCAAGAACGTCGCCGTGATCTCCGCCGCGGACGCCGTCAACTTCGGTTGCACCGGCCCGGTGCTCCGCGGGTCCGGCGTGGCCTACGACGTCCGCAAGGCCGAGCCCTACGGCGCCTACGACAAGGTCGAGTGGGAAGTCCCCGTCGGCAAGAACGGCGACACCTACGACCGGTACTGGGTTCGCCTGGAGGAGATGCGGCAGAGCGCGAAGATCATTCGCCAGTGCCTGCAGCAGATGCCGGAGGGGCCCATCATCGCCGACGCGCCCCAGATCATTCCCCCGCCCAAGCAGAAGGTGATGCGGGACATGGAGAGCCTGATCCACCACTTCATCATCTTCACGCAGGGCTTCAAGACGCCCAAAGGCGAGACCTATTGCGCCTCCGAGGCGCCGAAGGGCGAGCTCGGCTTCTTCATCGTGAGCGACGGCGGGCCGAAGCCCTACCGTATGAAGATCCGCTCGCCCTCGTTCGTCCACCTGGGGGCGTTCGACCACATGGCGCGCGGCTATCTCATCGCCGACATCGTGACGATCTTCGGGACCTACGACGTCGTTATGGGGGAGTGCGACCGGTGAGCACCGTCTTTTCGAAGGCCGCTCAAGAAAAGATCCCAGGGATCATCGTCCGCTACGCGGAGAAGCGAGGGGCTCTGCTGCCGCTGCTCTGGCTCGCGCAGGAGGAGCAGGGGTACGTGTCGGAGGAGGCGATGAAGGAGATCGCGGGGCTCCTGGACCTCACGCCGCCGCAGGTGTACGAGACCGTGACGTTCTACACGATGTACAACCGCCGCCCGATCGGCAAGCACCACATCCAGGTCTGCCGCTCGCTGATGTGCGCGCTCGTCGGCACGGATAATCTGCTAGGATGGATTCACGCCAAGCTCGGCATCAAGACCGGCCAGACGACGCCGGACGGGTTCTTCACGCTGAGCCAGGTGGAGTGCCTCGGCTCCTGCGGGACCGGCCCGATGATGCAGATCAACGACAACTATTACGAGCGGCTGACCCAGGACAAGGTCAACCGCATCCTGGACGACGTGAAGCGCGAGGGGAAGTGCCCGCTGGCGACGGGGCCGTTCATGTTCCCTGAGCCGACGGCAAAGTAGGAAAAACGTGGCAACGCACGAACTGCTGCTCCTCAAGAATATGTCCCAGCCGGGCTACAGCGGCTCGCTCGCCGACTACGAGCGCGCGGGCGGCTACCAGGCCCTCAAGAAGGTCCTGGGAAAAATCCAGCCGGCCGAGATCATCGAGATGGTCAAGAAGTCTGGACTGCGGGGCCGCGGCGGCGCCGGCTTCCCGACCGGCGTGAAGTGGTCGTTCATTCCCAAGGACCATCCGGGGCCGCGCTATCTCGTCTGCAACGCCGACGAGAGCGAGCCGGGCACCTTCAAGGACCGCCAGTTGATGGAGCGCGACCCGCACCAGATGATCGAGGGGATGATCATCGCCGCCTACGCCATCGGCGCGCACCGGTCCTACATCTACATCCGCGGGGAATTCGTGCTCGGCGCCAGTATCCTCGAACGCGCCCTGGCGGAGACCTACCAGGCTGGCTACCTCGGCCCGAACATCCTCGGGATCGGATTCGCGCTGGATATCTACGTGCACCGCGGCGCCGGCGCTTACATCTGCGGGGAAGAAACCGCGCTGCTCGAATCGCTCGAAGGCAAACGGGGCCTGCCCCGCATCAAGCCGCCGTTCCCCGCCACGCACGGCCTGTTTCAGAAGCCGACGGTGGTCAACAACGTGGAGACGCTAGCCAACGTTCCGCACATCGTGAACCGGGGAGCCGAGTGGTTCGCATCCATCGGGAACCCGCCCAAGAGCAGCGGCACGCGGGTCTTCTGCATGAGCGGGCACCTGAAACGGCCGGGTAACTACGAAGTGCCGATGGGCGTCACGTTCCGCGAGATCATTTACGACATCGCCGGCGGCATGCGGAGCGACAAGCCGCTTAAGGCGTTCATTCCGGGCGGCGCGTCGGCCGCGTTCCTGACCCAGGAACATCTGGATGTGAAGCTGGACTTCGAATCGGTCGCGCAGGCCGGTTCTATGCTGGGATCCGGCGGCATCACGGTGATGGAGGAAGGCACCTGCATGGTCTGGGCGGCGGAGAATCTCCTGCATTTCTTCAACCATGAATCCTGCGGCAAATGTACGCCCTGCCGGGAAGGCAGCATGTGGCTCCTACAGATCCTGCGTCGCATCGACCACGGAAAAGGGAAGATGGACGATCTCGCGACCCTGCTGCGCCTGTGCGGCAACATCGCGGGCCGCACGGTCTGCGCCTTCGGCGACGCCGAGATCGCGCCGATCACCAGCACGCTCCAGTATTTCCGCGAGGAATACGAGGCGCATATTAGGGAGCAGCGCTGCCCCTTCCGGCCGCAGCCTGCGCCCGAATTGATTTCGGTGGGGCATTAAGAGAGATCCATGGCTGAGATGGTCAACATCCTGATCGACGGCAAGCCGATCGCGGTGGAGAAGGGCACGCTCGTGATCGAGGCCGCGCGGCGGCTCGGGGTCATGATCCCGCATTTCTGCTACCACCCCAAGCTCAAGCCCGACGCCAACTGCCGCATGTGTCTCGTCGACGTGGAGAAACTGCCGAAGCTACAGACCTCCTGCAGCACGGTGGTCGCCGAAGGCATGGTGGTCCGGACCAATACGCCCGTCGTGGAGGAGGCCCACAAGTCCGTTCTGGAGTTCATCCTGGCCAACCATCCGCTCGACTGCCCGATTTGCGACCAGGGCGGCCGCTGCGATCTCCAGGACTTCTCGCACCGGTACACGCCCACCACCAGCGTCTTCCATGACACCAAGCGGGTGTATCAGAAGGAGTTCTTCAGCCCGCTGATCGAGAAGGAGATGAACCGCTGCGTCTCCTGCCTCCGGTGCGTGCGCTACTGCGATGAGATCATGGACGTCAAGGCGCTGGCCAACGCCAACCGCAGCACGATGACCGAGATCGCGCACTTCGCCGGCCACCCGCTGGACTGCGAGTTCTGCGGCGGTTGCGTGCAGATCTGCCCCGTGGGCGCGATCACGAGCCGGCTCTCGATGTACGAGTTCCGGCCCTGGATGATGAAGCGGGCGGACACCACGTGCGGCTACTGCGGCGACGGCTGCTCGCTCATCCTCGAGACGCGCGGCGAGAAGGTCATCGAGGTCATGTCGGCCCACGGCGACGGCCGCAACAACGGCGACCTCTGTGCCAAGGGTTTCTTCGGCTACCAGTACGCCAACCATCCCGACCGGCTCGAGACCCCGTTCGTGCGGCAGGCAGACGGCCGACTGCACCCGGCGACCTGGGACGAGGTGCTGCCCCTGCTTGCCGAACGGCTGACCCAGTTGAAGCTGTCGAACGGCGCCGAGGCTATCGGCGGGCTGATCTCGGCCCGCTGCACCAACGAGGACCTGTATTTCTTCCAGAAGTTCATGCGCCTGGCGATCGGCTCGAACCATCTGGACAGCACGGCCCGCTACGGACACGTCAATGCCGCGCGGGCGCTGCGCCGCGTGCAGGGCACCAACCGCTGGACCGTTTCCTACGAGGACATCGTGCAGGCCGACGCGCTGTTGCTGATCGGCACACAGGTCACGGCCGCCAACCCGATCGTCGGGTTGAAAGTCAAAGAGGCCGTCAAGAAGCACGGCGCGCAACTCCTCACTCTCGAGACGCTCGTCCCGTCGATCGAAACGACGAGCAACATCGCGAACCTGTCGGCAACGCATGCGGCAGTCCCGGTCGGCCGCCATGGCGCCGCCGTGCGGGGACTCGTCAAGGCCGTCTTCGACGAGAACCTCGTGGACGCCGGCCTCACCGCGCGCGCCGGCGACTTCGCGTCGCGCGTCCGCGCGGCGACCACGGCCGTGCCGTACCCGGACGGCTTGAACGAGACGACGCTTCGCGCAATCGCGAAGACCTTTGCGGGCGCAATGCGCGGGGTGATCCTGATCGGGCAGGACTTGTCGCAGGCGCCGGGCGGCCACGAGGCCGCCGTCAACCTCCTGGATTTCCTGCTGCTGATCGGCAAGATGGACCAGCCGGGTTGGGGCCTCGCCCCGCTCACCGAAGAGAACAACGAGCAGGGCGCCATTGAAATGGGCGCCACGGCGGAGTATCTCCCCGGCCCGACCGAGGTGGGCGACG
>JACXTT010004613.1_pt1 | contig 20408 bp, 17 predicted proteins | sample 9270951 | NCBI WGS metagenome assembly JACXTT01 (sample SAMN15532306, study PRJNA645909) | rock metagenome | isolation source: weathered quartz diorite | place: Puerto Rico | collected 2017-06-21
TGTTTCTCACGGCGGCTCTCTCCTTTAAAAGGGATTCTCAACCCGAACTCTAACCGAGTTCGGGCGAGAGCCGCTGCTTCTTTTTCTCAAGTTTCAACTAAACCCGGGGCATCCTCCGCCGAAGGAGGGGTCAATTATCAGTGAATTGTTAGAGAATTAGGGTAAGAACACAGAGAAACTCACTGCAGTGAGGAGATCTTGGACCAACCTTGATGCGTCTAGATACATCTTGACACGAGAGGATTCTCAGATATAATTAACCCAGGTTGTGAGGAGACTCGACGATGGCAAAGGAAGCAAGAAAGCAGGTTGGGCTCAACATGCGGGCCACTCTCTATGATGACCTGGCCAAACTGGCGAAGGACAACGGCCAGACCACGACCTATGTTTTGGAACAAGCAGCAGAACACTACATTAGGTTTGTTGCTCCAACGCAGAGTGTCGTGCGTCCCGAGATTATGGCGCATGTGCGCCGTTCCGTGGATAAGAACCGAAAGTTGCTTCAGCTTTTGGCTGAGTAGATGCCACCACGGATTTACCCGACCGTAGCGGAAACCATCGAAGCTCACCGCTTGCTAATCGAGGAATTCGGCGGACTCCACAGTATTCGTGATACGGGACTGCTAGAGTCGGCTGTTCTCCGCCCACAAAATGGCTACTACAGCAATCTCATCGAGGAAGCATCTGCGCTGATGGAATCCCTAGTAAGTAATCACGCCTTCATTGACGGGAATAAGCGTGTCAGCTTTGTCATGACAGACGCCATGCTCCGAGCCAACGGCTATTTCTTGGATGTAGAGCCCTTCGAAGGCCACAAGTTAATTACCGAGGCGATGGAGAAAAACGGATTTCGCTTCCCGATGATTCGGGACTGGATAGCTTCAATCGTGAAACCGCTCCCCGCCTGAGAAAACGGGGGAAGAACTAAGATTTCGCGAGAGTCTTCCACGGAAGTTGGGAACCGTAGGCGAATCAACTCGGCCTAAGTGGAGGGGCCAGTGAGGGGCTGGCAGGACACATCGACCTCCGCGAAAGGGAACCAACGGAACAGTCATACTGTCGGCCATTCCTATCGCGGCCAATCCGTCGAAGACAGGCCGGTTCCGTAGTTACACCTTATGGACAACTCGCGGACAATTGAGCTCGGAAGAAGATTGGGCGGAGGTCCCGAAGCGACACCAGATAAAGCACTTAGGATTTTTTGCTACCCTGGTTCGGGACCAGGAGGTCGATGGTTCAAATCCATTCACTCCTCAAATTCACCAACTTCATGCGGCTTTCCTTGAAGTGACTGCAGCGGGTTTTGGTTGCGAAAGTTGCGAAACATTGGTGGGTAGAACGAAACCAATGCCGATCTTTTCGCACCATTTGCGGCGGTATTTCACGTCCTCGCGTAGCTGTTCGGCGTACTGGTCCGTGAGGATAGGTCTTGCTTCCGTCGCTCTTGCCGCTCCGCGTGGCCGAGGTTGCAAGCGATTTCGTTCAAACGATTGAGCGAGTTCGCAAGCCTGCAAAGTTCGGCGCCGTCTTGAGCAGCGTCGCGCGGCGTGCGTTTTCCGAGGGACGCGATGTAGGCAGACAAAACTGCCTCCTGCGTGTTCGTTCGCATGGGTGTTGCTCCTCAGTTGTGGGTTAAGGCTGAGATCGTGAGAGGGGGAAGTGTGGGAGTGTGTCTGCTACTGGACCCGGCCAGTGACCATTCCAGTTATCAGAGATTGTGTGTGGAAAGGGATTGTGGGCTGATAGCGTCAGTGACTGTGATCGGCGGACTTGTTCTTCGGGGCTTTCAAAAGCCTCACGACGGCGAGGATCGTGTTCCAGTTGCGTGTGGTTCCTGGCACACCGAAGAGCTTATCGATTCGACCAAGATAGCTGATTGTCTTCATGTGCCGACGGTACAGGCCAAGGATGAATCGGCCTTTGGACGCGAAAACTCGCACGAGCCACTCCCCGTCGGGCGGAAATGTGACTGGCAGAGCAGCCCGGAGGCCCCCGGCTCTCGATAGGATGCTTACGAATCGGACGATGTCGGGGCGTGACGGCTCAGCTCGAAACGGATTCTCCATCTCTAGGCGGATGAGATCGCGACCTTCGCAGATCACAACTTCCGCTTCGAACGGCAGCTTCCGCAGCAATGCGGCACGGAATTTGGCTTTAGAACCAGGCTCACGAACGACAAACGTGCCTGCAGCTCCAACATTCACGACGCCATAGTTGCTCAGTCTCTTTGCGAGGATGCTTGGGCGGAACGTTCGGTAGCCGCCCACGTTGACGCCTCGAAGAAAAACAACAAGAGACACAGTCAGCTCCAATCAGGATGCATGGGCCACCGCCACGAGGTGAGCACTGGCACCGTGGGCTGAGGGCTCCTGCTCGATCAGAGACAAGAACTCCATGAGGCACTTTCGTTGCACGGGGTCATTCCAAGCCTCGCCGAGATGCGCGGTGTTCCACACTGGACCCTCGACAGCAAATACCTGGATATCAGCAAAACCAGCCTCGCGGACTTCGGCTGCCAACTCTTCAGGGCGATGGAAGTAGGCAGTCGTGAAATACGCAGGCTGATTCGTGGGGTTGCGGTGCTGACCCGTTGCCAAGTCACCCGCTACGATTTTGCGAAACTCAGGGTCATTGAAAAACCCTCTGGCTAGTCCGTCAAGAAGCGAAGCAAAACGCGAAATTGCCGCTGCGATTAGTACGCCCTGGGGCTTGAGGATGCGGCGAGCTTCGCGGAGCGCCATCAGACGATCCAAACGTTCGACAAGATGATACAAGGGGCCTAACAGAAGAACCGCATCGGCGCTGTTAGAAGGAACCGCTAAGCGGCGCGCGTCGCCTTTGGTGATTGAGCCGAGCTTAACACCTGACGATGTGGAACGGCCTTTTGCCTGCTCTAAATGAATTTCAACGGGATCGATGAGATGAACCACATATCCTTGCTCGCTAAGTGGAAAGGCGTAGGCTCCGGCCGCACCGCCGACGTCAAAAAGCACTGCGGGTGCGGGCGGAAGAACTCGAGCAAGAATCTCCAGTGTTCGAAGCCGTTCCAGTTCGCCATGAGCGCCCGATAGACGTTCGGACTCTCTGGTTTCTAGATAGTGGGCTTCAATTTCCCTCGGTAGCGACGATGATTGCTCGTTCACTGTATCTGTGCCTCAGCGCCAATTTCGTATTCACTCTGCACCAGACCACCTTTATAGGAGCGCGTAGCCACATGACGAAGACTGATGTCGCGTGGTACCGGGCCAAATAACGGAATACCTGCACCGATCAGTACTGGCACGCGTGTGATCACCAGTCGGTCAATACATCCCGCTGCAAGAAATCTCTGAATCGTGATGCCGCCATCTATATAAGCGTGTTTGAAGCCGCGGGACTTGAGCTGCCTTACGATTTCGGCCGGTTCTCCCGACATCTGCTCGACCACGCCACCTTTGACTGATGAGAAGTCGAGCGGACGACTGCTCAGTACAAATACCGGCTTCTTTCCGTAAAACCACGACCCAAATTTCAGTACAACTTCGAAGGTCTTCCTGCCGATGACGACCACATCGACACTGCCGTAGAATTCCTCAAAGCCGTGAGGCTCCTGCCCGCCCGCATCTAAGAAATCGAGCGCATGGTCTGGCCGGGCCAGAAAGCCATCGACGCTCACTCCGCAGAAGACTGAGAGTTTTATGGCGGGCCTCCTGAGTTGGCCGCTAGTGTATTTGTCCAAGGTGGATTGAGCAAGGAATCCGAGTCAGAGAGGCTTTCGTCTCTCTGACTCGGAACTGTGGGTGGATGCAGCAGTCCGTCATTCGGCAGCTTCGGGCAAGAACTGCTCGATGGTCTTGTATCCGTTGTTGCCCTGACCGACTTTCACCAGGCAGGAAAGATGGAGTTCCATCCCGGCTCCGTATCCAGAGTTGCTCGGCAAGGCTCGCCAGAGCTTTCGAGATCGTGCCGAGACGGATCGCGAAGTCGACTTGTTCGGTGGAGAAGGCACGTCCGAATCTCTTCGTTTCCGCTTGCAATTCATTGGCGATCCTGGTGAGCGTCCAGCCTTTCGGCTCCTCAAGCAAGACGCGCAACACGCGGGAAGACCGTCCGGAAAACACGTTGGTGTTGGGAACGGAATTCGAGGGGGTACTGCATTCCTTGCTTTGCATGCCGAGTCGTTGGAGCGTAAAGGTGCCGGGCACGTTGATCGAGACGTTGCCCGCGAGGTCCAGGAAATTGACGTCATTCTCGATGCAGAACGCTTGCGAGCGGGGGGGACGGGACTGGGCAGATGAGAGCAAAGGAAACACCCTCCCGGAGGGACTTCAACCCACCGAGGGGTTTGACGTCCAATTCGGATGCGAACGCCCGGGAGGCCACGAACAGGGATCTGATTCCGTAGCGCCTCCAGGGCCGCCTTCTCGTATTGGACTGTTCTGGCTTGCACAGGAGTAGTTTCGCAAATGGGAAAGTATGTTTGTAAAGGAAAAGTTTCCTATCTATCAGATTTTCCAGAAGACGAAAATCCGCTTCAGCACAATGGTTATGCTGCAATTAAATGGAAAGCGCGCGCAGGAGCAACCCGGCGAGCGTGCCGCCGAGAAGCGGCCCAAAAACGGGAATCGGCGCATAACTCCAGTCGGAGACGCCTTTTTCCGCGACCGGCAGAATGGCATGCGCGATGCGCGGGCCCAGATCGCGAGCGGGATTGATCGCGTACCCCGTGGTGCCACCGAGCGAAAGGCCGATGCCCCAAACGAGACTGCCCACTAAATACGCCCCAAGTCCGGCCGAGGGGCCCGTGGCGGAAACATTCTTCGAAAAAATTGCTCCCACGACGAATACAAGCACAAAGGTCGCAAGGACTTCGCTGAAAAAGTTTGGCATGAGGCTGCGAATCGCCGGCGCCGTGCAGAAGCAACCCAGCTTCGTCGCGGCGTCAGGTGTTTCCTTCCAATGCGGAAGATAGTGTAACCAGACCAATCCCCCACCGATGATTCCGCCGAGCAGTTGTGCCAGGACATACGGCGCAACCTTGGCAAAATCACCTGCACGCACGGCCAACCCCATCGTCACAGCGGGATTCAAGTGCGCGTCACTGCTCCCGCACGCGATGGACGTGAAAACACCCGCCATCACTGCGAACGCCCATCCCGTGGTGATAACCAGCCAACCGCTGCCTTCCGCTTTCGAACGCTTTAGCAGCACGCCCGCGACGACGCCGTTCCCCAAGAGGACCAAAATCATCGTGCCCAGAAATTCACCGAGGATCGGCGATGTCATGCAATACCTCCTGCTTCCTGCTTCAGGATTCCATCCAATCGAAAGAACGCGTGACCGCTTTCTTCCACTGTCGGTAGAACGTCTCGCGCTGAGCTTCCGCGAAATGCGGCCGCCAGATATGATCGATTGCCCAGTTCGCCCGCAGCTCGTCGATACCGGAGAAAAACTTCACCGCCAGGCCAGCCGAATAGGCCGCGCCCAGCGCCGTTGTTTCCTGAATGACGGGCCGGACTACCTCGCGATTCAGAATGTCGGCCTGGAATTGCATGAGCAGGTCGTTCCTGACCATGCCGCCGTCCACGCGCAAAGTCGCCAGAGCGATTTGTGAATCTTTTTCCATCGCTTCGACCACTTCGCGCGTTTGGTACGCGGTGGCTTCAAGCACGGCGCGCGCCAAGTGCCCTTTGTTGGCATAACGGGTCAAGCCGGCAATAACTCCTCGAGCGTTTTCTTTCCAATAGGGCGCATACAATCCGGAAAACGCCGGCACAAAATAAACTCCCCCATTGTCATTGACAGCGCGAGCGAGTGCTTCAATGTCCGCGCTTTTCTGGATAAGCCCGAGATTGTCGCGAATCCACTGCACCAGCGCACCGGCAATGGCAACGCCTCCCTCGAGCGCGTAGCGCGCTGCCTCACTCCCGAATTTGTAAGCGACGGTGGTCAACAATCCGAATTTCGAAGGCACGAGTTTTTCGCCCGTGTTCATCAGGAGAAAGCAGCCTGTGCCGTAAGTGTTTTTCACTTCCCCGGGCCGGAAACAAGCTTGGCCGACAAGCGCGGCTTGTTGATCTCCAAGAATTCCCGCAATCGGCACGCCGGAAATAGCTGGCAAAACTGCCGTGCCATAGACTTCACTGCTTGAGTGCACCTCCGGAAGCAGCGCACGGGGAATTTCAAATGCCGCAAGAAGTTCCTCATCCCAATCGAGGGTTTTCAGGTTGAGAAGCTGCGTGCGGCTGGCGTTCGTCACGTCGGTAACGTGTACGCCGCTTTTCGCCCCTCCCGTAAGATTCCACACCAGAAAAGTATCAATATTCCCGAAGAGCAGTTCTCCGCTGGCTGCTTTTTCGCGCGCCCCGGAAACATTCTGCAGAATCCAGCGCAGCTTCAAACTGCTGAAATACGTGCTCAGCGGCAAACCCGTTTGCGCGCGAAAACGATCCTGACCGCCCTTGCTCGAGAAGCGCGCGACATCTTCAGCGACCCGGGTGTCCTGCCACACGATGGCGTTGGCCACGGGCTTTCCCGTGGCGCGCTCCCAAACCACCGAGGTCTCGCGCTGATTGGTGATGCCGATGGCCGCGAGGTCTGAAGCGCTCAACGCGCGTTGCGCGAGCGCATCGCCGATTACTTCCTGTGTGCGCCGAAGAATTTCCAGGGCGTCGTGCTCCACCCATCCGGGCTTCGGAAAGATTTGCTCGTGTTCCTTTTGCGCAACGGCAACGATTCGCGCGGCCTTGTCCAGAACCACGAACCTCGTGCTGGTCGTTCCCTGATCGATCGCGCCGACATAATTTTTCACGGTTTCATCCCTTGGCCAGCCCTAGGGCAATTAGAAACTCATCGATCTTACTCGTATACGCAAAAACCGCCTTTCTTTCTTCCTCGGCGGACCAGTGAAATTCGCGGGCCAGCAATTCCCCGACTCTCGGCGCCGCTTCGATTGTTTTTTGCCAGTCAAGAAGCTGCAAGCCGATGCGCCGCGCCAAAATATCTTCGATGGTCATGGCCATCTCTTCCCGCACGCAATAGACGACCTCGGCGCAAATTGGCGGCAGCCCTTTCACCAGCGGTGCACCGAGCGTTGCATCTGTTCGAATCAGCGCAAGCACTTTCCTGGACCGCGTGCCGAATTTTGCCGCGAGGTGCCGGGCCGTTTCTTCTCCCAATGCGAACTCTTTGACCAGCGATTGCCAGTGATTTGCAGTGTAGCCCTCGCCGCCCGCGAGCCGGTGCTCCCTGGTCTTGCACTCCGAAATCTCGCCGGTCAAAGCGCGCTGCACGGCATCTACCGTGTCCTCCGCCATGAGCCGATGCGTGGTCCACTTGCCGCCAAGAATGCTGACCAGACCGCTCTTCGCGTCGATTTCCACTTCATGGTCGCGGATCAATTCCTTGGTGCCCTCGTCCTTGGTATGCCGGGCCGCTCTGCTGGCCACCAAGGGTCGCAGCCCGGCGATGCCGCTCACGATCTGTTCCATGCGGAGAGGTTTCTCCAAGTAAGGATTGAGCTGCCGCAAAAGGTACACGGCTTCCTCGCGCAGTACGACCATCCGAGTTTCGGGAGTAGCCTCATCATCGGTCGTGCCGATGAGCAAGCGGCCTTGCCACGGCACCGCAAAAACCACCCGGCCATCTTCCGTTTTCGGAACGAGCAAGGCATCGCGATTGGAAACATTCCCCAGAGGGAAAAGGATATGGACGCCCTTGCTCGGCCGCATGCGTTTGGCCGCCCCGGGCCGCGCAATCAATCGGATGGCATCCGAAGCCGGCCCAGTCGCATTCACGAAACAGCGGGCATGCACCATCCATTCTTTATTTGTAAAGCTGTCTCGAATCCTGGCCTCGAAAAGCTTGCCGTCCGGCATTTTAGTAAATCCAGTGACGCGCGCATAATTCAGAGCCTCCCCGCCCGCCTCGACAAAGCTTTTTACCAGTGCGAGGTCGTAACGCGAATCGTCAAATTGGCCATCGGAATAGGAGACGGCGCCCCACAAACCTTCCCTGCGAATGGCTGGAATGCGGCGAATAGCTTCCTCTGGCGAGAGAAACCTGCTTGGGAAAAGGTTATCTTTCCCCGCGATCATGTCGTACAGCTTCATGCCCACCTGGTAGTAAATCGCTTCTGCCCTGCTGAAGACCGGAACCACGAATTCCGTAGCGTGGGCCAGGTGCGGGGCATTCGCCAGCATGTGAACTCTTTCGCGCAGTGCCCGCTGCACCATGCGGTATTCCTCGAGGCTTAGCTTCTTAACCGCCTGCTCGAGGTAGCGCACACCACCGTGAATGAGTTTCGTTGAGGCGCTGGAAGCCGCCGATGCAAAATCGCCCGCGTCAACCAGCACGGTCTTCAGCTTGCGCAATTGCGCGTCCAGGGCGCAGCCGGCGCCGGTTGCGCCGCCTCCTATGACGCACAGGTCAAACGAGTTACCGACGATTCTATTGATCGAGTCGGAACGGGTCTTCATTGGCGATTTGGCATCCGACATTCCTACCACATTAGCGTGCCTTCATTACAAATCCGTAAAGGTATATACGATTCGACCGGGACTGCATCTAACAACAAGAGAGACAAAGGAGTCTATTATCGCGAATCGGCAAACTTTTTCGACGTGACTGTGTTTATATTTTTTGCGCAGCTGACGCAGCAAGATGAAGGCAAAGGAGTCCATTCTGATGAATTCGCAAATTTTTTCGAGGCGCCTGTGTTTATATTTTTGCGCCGCTGCCGCACTGTTGGGAATCCTCAGTTCCAGCGCCACCGCCGCCGAACCAAGCGCGGTCACTATGACCGTCACGGCGGTTGGAAGGAAGAAAGTCCCGCCTCCCACCATCACCAAGGATGACGTCCAACTGTATCAGGGCAAAGAACGCCTCCAGGTCGCCGATTGGAAACACGGCGAGACACTCGAATTGGCCATTTTGATTGATGATTCGCTGGACAGCAGCGTGGCGCTGCAGTTTAGCGACCTGAAAGCGTTTATGATGGCCCAGCCGAAGAGCACCTCTATCGCCGTGGCCTACGCGCGCAACGGCACAGCCATGCTGGTCCAAGATTTCACTGCCGATCACGCTCTGGCCGCGAAGGCGTTGCGCATTCCCCTTGGGGGGCTGGGTGCATTTTCCAGTCCCTATCTGGCGTTGCAGGACCTCATCAAGCGGTGGCCTTCCGCGGGAGAGCGCCGTTCGATCCTGCTGTTTTCGTCAGGGATCGATTATTTCCGTGGCGGATCGCAACTATTAAATCCCGATCTCGATACCACCATCGAGCATGCTCAGAAACAAAACATCAATGTCTGGACGATCTATGCTCCCGATGCCGGACACCGGGGACGAGGCTACTTCCGCATCACCAACGCTCAGTCGAACCTTAGTCAGCTCTCCGAAGAAACCGGCGCGGAGTCTTTTTATCTTGGATTCGGCAGTCCCGTCACCTTTAAGCCTTACCTCGACGAAATTCAGAACCACCTGCGCAATCAGTATCTATTGACCTTCGAGAGCAGCGGCGGCAAGAAGGGACGCTTTGAGCGCGTGCGTGTGGTTACGGAGCTTCCCAAGGTCGAGTTCCTGACGCCGTCAGAAGTGTATCTACCCGCATCCGAATAACGGAGCCGCCTCCACACGGCGGTCCTGCCGGCTGCTTAGCCGCCGCCGGATACGGCGCGTGTGGAATCGCGGATGACCAGCTCCGGATGCATTTTGTGCCTCACTACATTCCACTCGCGTTTTTCGAGTCCTGCATTGATTCCCTCCATGACGATGTTGACCGCGAGGCTTCCCATCGCTTCGAGTGGCTGACGCACGGTAGTCAGCGATGAAGAGGCTAGAGAAGAGAAAGCCACGTCGTCAAATCCCGTGACGGAGCACTGCTCGGGAACTTTCACTCCCGCCTTCGTCAGCGCTCGCATCGCGCCCAGAGCGGTAAGGTCATCGAAGGCCATCACCGCGGTAAACGGCTTTTTCCTGTGCAGCAATTCTTCCGTCAGCCGAAAACCGTTCTCGAAACTGGAGTTTGCATCAAACGATTCCGGGAGTTGAAGAATGAGTCCGGGATCGATCTTTAAGCCGGCGCTGCGTGCGAATTTTTGGATGCCCCTCCACCGCGGCGCGCTGTCGATTAACATTTTGGGTCCACGTATGAAAGCGATTTTGCTGTGTCCGAGTTGGTAAAGATGTTCCAGGGCCAGCCGCGTGCCGGTTTCATTGTCCACCATCACCGAACTCACGGTATCCCCGGGCAATTCCCAGCCGATTGTTGCCGCGGGAATGTTCCGTTTTTCCAGGTCGGCAAGCAGATGGATATCCACGAAGAGCCAGTTCGCAACGACAATAAGCGCCTCTACGTGGCGCTCGAGGAGCATCTCGAGATATCGTTCGAAACGGCTCTTCTGATTGTGGGCGTCCGCGAAAATCGCCAGGTATCCGGCCTGATAGAGGGAGTTTTCGATGCCGCGAAATATGGGCGTGCAGTAGGGATCGGTGACGTCGAAAAACATCAAGCCGACGCTGTGGCTCCGGTTGCTGCGCAGAAAGCGCGCCATGATGTTCGGCCGGTACCCCAGTTTCTTTGCGGTCTCTTCAATGCGTTTTTTTGTGGCCGGGGCGATGTACCGCGCGAGCGGCGCGTTGTTCAGAACAATCGAAACTGTGGCGGGCGAGAAGCCACTGGCTTTCGCGACGTCTCGCATGGTAATCGTGCCATCCTTGCCCTTGGCTCGTTTCACCGGCACACACCTCTCTGCGCAGCATCATCTAGCGAAGACGGAGCAAATTGCAACCGCGGAGTGAATCTTGAGGATAGTTACTCCGCGGGGATCTCAAACGAGAGCGGCTCGCGGAATCCCCGCGTTTTCCACACGCCGAAAGCGATTCCCGCGATCATCCAGATCGAGCCCACAATCATCGCCGGGCGGCTCAGATTTACCCAGAGCCCGAGGCAAATTAAGAACCCCAGCACGGGAGGAATAAGATTCCAAAGTTTTTTCTTCGTGGCCCGCACGTAGTACCGGATGAACGCCGCCGCGTTCACACCCATAAACGCGATGAGCGCTCCAAAATTCAACATCTCCGCGCCCAGTGCGTACGCTTTGTCTCCATTCACGATGCTCATCAACGTTCCAACATTCATGATTGCCGTGCCTTGCGCGTAGGATTTGTATCCCGCCACGGCTTCCAGCACAAAAGAGCCGATGAGCGCCGCCACGCCCACGAAAAGCACGTTGTTCCTCGGCACGCGGTGCTTCTCATCAACAACGCCGAAGAAGGATTTCGGTAGCGCGTTGCTGCGCCCCATCCCGAATAACAGGCGCGCGGCGCCTATTTGCGACCCTAACCCCGAGCCGAAATTGGCGAGCAAGAGAGTGAACCCAACGATGGGAAAGAAATACTTCCACGTTCGCGCCGCAACGTAAACGTACGCCGTATCTACATCCGGAAATGTTTCGCTGGCTGGCCAGATGAGCTGCGCCACGTAAACTTCCACCGCCGATAGGATCCCGATTACCAGGCAGGTGTACACCGTCGCCAGGAGAATATTGCGCCGTGGGTTTTCCGCTTCCTCGGAAAGCGTGGAGATCCCGTCAAATCCGATGTACGTCAAAACCGCGATCGAGGTGCACCCAAACAGCCCTCCGTACGTGAACGTCTGCGGGTCATAAAATGGCCGCCGGAAAAATCCTGGCTCCGAGTATGGGTGGCCGAAAATATATCGCGCCGCGGCAATGAAAATCCCCGCGATTACCACTCCCATGAAAATGGCCATACCCGTATTGATTCGCGCGGAGGTCTTGATGCCGCGGATGTTCAGGAGCGTGAAAACTGCCGCGAAGAAAAACTTCCAGCCCCAGGCCGGCACGCCTGGCGCGAACTGGTGCGCTTGTTGCGCGCACCACACGGTGCAGATCAATGGGTTGAGCATGTAATCCATCACCATGCTCCAGCCGGTTACGTAACCTATCCCGGGGTTAATTTCCTGCGCGACATACGTAAAGGCCGAGCCCGCGCTGGGGTAGGCGCGTGCCATCCGGCCGTAGCTGATGCCGGTGAAGAGCATCGCCACCATCGCAATAAGTATTGCCGTGACAACGTGGCCGTGGCCCCGCTCGCTCAGTACCCCGAAGACTGACATCGGTGCCACCGGCTGAATCACGATCACCCCATAGAGAATCAAGTCCCTCAGCCTCAGCGCGCGCCGCAGGCGCGGCGCGTTCGTCGTTGTCGTAGTCGTTTCGACGCTCAAGCGCCACTCCTTTTGATCGGCCACCTGTTGTCCGCAGGCAGCGTAACCACGCGGTTCAGACTCTTCGGCGCATCCGGATTGAGGCCCTTGCGCAACCCTATCGCAGCGCCCAGGAGCTGCGCCGGTATCGCCGCCGGTGCCAGCCGCGCGAACTCCGGTTCGTCCAGTCCCAGCTCAATGAGAAGATCGCTCGAACGCGTAAGCGCCGGTGTGGCCCGATTGACGACTATGAGCGTCGCCGCGCCGAGTTCTTTCAATTCTGAAACCAGCACTGTTTCTTCTTCCTTCGCCGCGTCCGAGATTAAAAACGTTATCAATGTGTCGCGGCTAGCTATAGCTCTCGGTCCGTGGCGGAATTCCAGCGTGTGATATGCCTGCGCATACGAGGAGGACATCTCCGTCACCTTCAGCGCCGCTTCTTGCGCCAGCCAGTAATGCGCCCCCTGGCCGAGAAACACCAAGTCCGCGAAACGCCGCCTTGTGCCAAAGTGTTGAATCTTAGCAGCATTGGCTTTGAGCCATGGATGAACTTTTTCGGGAAGGCCATCCAGCGCATTTATCCATTTCGATTCTCCACCGAGCGCGGCTCCCAGCCTTTCGAAGGCCATCAACATGGAAGTGAACGAGCGCGTCATGACCGTGCTTCGTTCGTCCGCCCAGGTGAACTTGAGCGTGTGTCTGCAGAGCTTTTCCAGGGTGCTTTTTGAGCTGCACGTCACACCCAACGTCAATATTGCCGGGTCGGCCTTCAGAATTTCCGCTGCCCGCTGAACTTCCGTGGTTTCTCCGGAGCGTGAAACAAGCACCACCTGTCGTGCTCCGGTTCGCTGGAGTGTCTCCCGCGTTGCGAAAAGAAATTCCGACGCCGGAACCCCCGCGCACGGCACCTGAAACATCTCCTGCCAAATGCTAACCACCAATTGCGAAAGGTAGTAGCTCGATCCGCACGCCACAAACAGCCAGGGACTCCGCCCGGAGAAAATCTTCGACAACTCATGCAACGTTCCTTGTCGTGCGAGTTGCTCTGCGGTTTCGCGCCACATCACCGGCTGCGAAAAAATTTCCGCCAGCGTGTGTTGTCCCGCGGCTGCCCCGGCATCTTTCGGCAAGCGGGATGCGCGCGGTTTTTTCTTCTCCAGAATCCGGTCTTTCGTTTTCATGTATTGCTATTTAAATCGTTTTAATTCAACCATTGTGCGTGAACTTGGTCTGCCCCGCAACACCAAAATCAACCCGCCTCTTCTGGTCTTCCTTCCTCCTTCTGAAAATGCCTGTCCTTTCGTTCAGGGGAAAATATTCCACAGGGCTGGTACTTCTTTGGCGCACATTTCCTGATTTTGTCTGCAACATTGCATGCAGAAACGTAGTCTAATTATATGAGCGCCCGGCCCTTTTTCCGGGGCGTGTATTATGGGCGATATTTCCAAACTTAACGGCCGAGACCCGACCACTATTTTCTTCGCGCACTCCGCGGGGCTTCTGACCATCTTCCTTGCCGCCATGTGGTTGCGGCGTTTTACTCTGAATCCCGACGCCGTCCTTCAGGGTTATCTTCAAGTCGTCACCGGCCTGTTGGCTTTCGTGTTCGCCGCCGTTACCCTCGTGCGATTCCAGGGCAACCAGGATCGCCTCTCGCTGATCCTGGGCGCTGGATTCCTCCTTTCTGGCACGGTCCTTATGGGCTCCGGCGTTCTCTTTTTCGAGTTCATGCACGACAAGCCTATTCAGATTCTCTGGGGACCCGTGGTCTTTTGGATCGGCCGCATGAGTCTGGCACTCTTGCTGGTCGTCGCGCTGCTTGTCGAGCATTTTCTGCCGCGTTCGCGGCATCCTCGCTTGGAAATTACCGGCGCTTTGCTCACGGTCGTCGCTCTCACTTATGTGATCACCGCGGCGTTGAGGCGTTTGCCCCCCGAAGTATCGCGGCATCCCGGGGCGGTAATCCCCAGTCCGCAACAACTTCTGCCTGCGGCGATCTTTTTGATCGCTCTGATTTGGTTTCGCCGCCGCCTTGCGCTCGAAGATTCCGCATTCGACAAGGCCATCTATGGAGCAGCGTGGCTCAATCTCGCTGCGCAGTTCGCCGCCTGCCAGTCGGAGCGCATGCTCGACGCTCCGTTCGTCTTCTCTCAGGGTCTCACGGTGCTCAGTTATACTCTTGCGCTTGGCGGCGCTCTCCTCGACAATGCCCACCTATTCGAGCAGGTGCATCATCTCGCCGTAAGCGATCCCCTGACGGGGCTAGCCAATTACCGGCGCTTGCTCGATGTTCTGGAAAGCGAAACCGAGCGCACGGATCGCAATAGCCGGCCGTTTGCCGTGCTTCTCCTCGATCTCGATGACCTGAAAAAGATCAACGATTCCTTCGGTCACTTGGTCGGAAGCCGCGCCCTTTGCCGCACTGCGGAGTTCCTGCGCATTCATTGCCGCGCCATTGACACTGCGGCACGCTATGGCGGCGATGAGTTCGCTCTCGTCCTTCCGGAGACGCAGGAAGAGGAAGCCAAGCGCGTCGCCGGCCGCATCCGCCAGCTGATGGCCGAAGATCAGGAAACACCGCGGCTTTCCGCAAGCATCGGCATCGCTATTTACCGCGGCGATGGCGAACGCATCGAGAAACTGCTCTCGGAAGCAGACGAGCATCTGTACGCCGAAAAAGCGCTTCGCGGAAAGCGCGTTCCTAACGTTCCTCTTTCCCGACGCCGTCCCGCGAAGACCTAGTCCGCGGCCTCGACTCGCTCCGGTCCGTGATTCGCCATTCCCGGCGTCTAGTAAACTGCCCGTAACTGTGTGGTTTTCTTCGTGGCGAGTGAGAATCGGGGTTCGCGCTTTGCTGCGTCCAAGATCTCACTCGTGACATATTCTCCAACCGCCGGACCGTGCTTGAATCCGTGTCCCGACCCTCCGCCCGCGAACCACACGTTCTCCAATTCGGGGTGGCGATCGATCAGGAAGTCGCCGCTCGATGTATTTTCGTACTGGCACGCGCGCGTTTCGACGATTGGTGCATCGCGCAGCCCGGGAAATCGCCTCGCCACATATCGCCGGATTTCCTCCACCATTTGCGGAGAGGCCAGCCGCGATTGTGTATCGGGATCAACACGCTCCCCGTGGCGGTCAAGCGCGATTTTCAGTCCCCGGCTCTCCAGATCCGGCATCCCGTAACTTTCGTCCTCTTGAAACAAGAACGTCGGCAGTGCCGGCGGCGCAAAGCGCGCATCGCCTGCCGGCACGCCTATATAGAAAACTTCCTGCCGTGTGGCGAAGATGCGCTCTCCGAGAATCTCGGGAAAAAGCTTGCCGAGCCACGCGCCGCAGGCGAAAACAAACTGCTCCGCTGCAGTCTCGTCGCTGGTATTGGTCCTTAGCGACTTAACGCGTCCAGTGCCTCGTGGCGGCGTGACTTGCGCCACGCGGTATTCCACGCCGCGCCGCACGGCGTCTTCCACCACCGCAGCCACTGCTCGCCGCGCCATCAGCACGCCGCTCTGTGGTTCGAGGATTCCCATGTTCACGTCATCCAGGCAAAATTGCGGATAACGGTTTTGGAGGGTGCTGCGGTTCATCTCTTCGAACGCGAGCCCGCATCGCCGGAGCGTCTCCATCGTGTGCTGCATCCGTGAATCGCTCTCTCTCCCGAGCCACAGCACTCCCGTTTCGCGGAACATCGATTGTCCCGTCGCTTCGAAAAACTCCTTCCACTTCGCGAGCGAACGCATCGACCAGCGCGTATACAATTCGTCCGCGCCGTAACCCATTCGAATGATGCGCGACTCGTCTCCCGAACTCGCGCGCGAATGGGCCGGCCCGTACGCTTCCACCAGGACAACGCGCCGTCCGCGCCGCGCGAGGTGCCACGCGATCCACGCGCCAAACACTCCTGCGCCGATTACCGCCACATCGTATCGTTTCGATTCCGCCATCGTCCCCCAAGCACCGGAGCAGCATCCTACCCCATTGCTCTCGCAAACCAAAAACTCCACAGACACCGAAATTGGCCAGTGTGCGGTCACCAATGATAGGATGCAGCCCTTCGCGGCTCATTCTCGGGAGGATGTAATGAAATCGTTTCGCCTGTACCTTGCTTTCATCGCGTCACTGTTTATCCTCATCCTCTTTTTCCTTGATGCTGCCTCTCACGCTCAGCAGCCCGCGCAACAAATTGACCCGAAAACTTATGGCGGCATGAAGTGGCGCCTCATCGGCCCCTTCCGCGGCGGCCGCGCACTCACCGTAACCGGCGTGAGCAGCCAGCCCAACATCTACTATTTCGGAGCGGTGGCGGGCGGCGTATGGAAAACAACTGACGGCGGCATCACCTGGGATCCCCTTTTCGACAAGCAGTCTGTCTCCTCCATCGGTAGCATCGCCGTCGCCGATTCTGATCCCAACGTGATTTACGCCGGGACGGGTGAAGCCTGCATTCGCGGCAACATTTCCTTTGGTGACGGCGTGTACAAATCCACTGACGCCGGGAAGACGTGGACCAATATCGGCCTCAAGGACACCCGGCACATCGGCAAGGTCATCGTGCACCCCGCCAATCCTGACATGGTCTTTGTCGCTGCGTTGGGACACGCCTACGGAACAAACACCGAGCGCGGCATTTTCCGCACCCGCGACGGCGGCAAGACCTGGGAGAAAGTTCTTTACCTCGACGACCGCACCGGCGGCATTGACATCGTTTTCGATCCCCGCAATCCGCATGTGCTACTCGCCGCGATGTGGGAAGGTTACCGCACGCCCTGGACGCTCAATAGCGGCGGCGAAAAGGACGGCCTCTACCGTTCGAATGACGACGGCACAACCTGGAAGCGCATTGAAGGCAACGGCATGCCCGAAGGCCCGCTGGGCCGCATCGGTGTGGGCGTTTCCGGAGCCGATTCGAATGTGGTGTATGCGTTGATCGAAGCAAAAAAAGGCGGCCTCTATCGGAGCGACGATGGCGGCACAAACTGGTCTCTCATTACTGACGATCACCGCTTCCGCCAGCGCGCCTGGTATTTCACCCACGTCTGGGCCGATCCGAAGAACGCCAACACGGTATACATTGCGAACACCGGTCTCTACCGCTCCGTTGACGGCGGAAAATCGTTCGAACGCCTCAACGCACCCCACGGCGATCATCACGCGCTTTGGGTTGACCCGAACAATACGCAGCGCATGATCAATGGCAACGATGGCGGTGCCACCATTTCGGTCGACGGCGGGAAAAACTGGACGACTCTACTGAACCAGCCGACCGCGCAGTTTTACCACGTCGCCGCAGACAATGATTTTCAATACCGCGTTTATGGCTCCCAGCAGGACAACACCAGCATTGGCATCCGTACGCGCACGGACCGCGGTTACATTGATCGCGGTGACTGGGATCCCGTCGGCGGCGGCGAAAGCGGCTACGTCGTTCCGGATCCGCGCGATTCGAACATCGTCTACGCCGACGACGAAGGCCCGTTCTTCACGCGCTTCGACCGCAGCACCAACCAGGCGCAATCCATTCAGCAATGGCCCGAGGATTTGAGCGGACATGCCGCCGTCGAGGAAAAATACCGTTACACCTGGACCATGCCGATTGTAATCTCCTCGCATAATCCGGACGTGCTCTACCACACCGCGCAGTACGTTTTCCGCTCCGCCGACGGCGGGCGCACCTGGACGACCATCAGCCCGGACCTGACGCGAAACGACAAGTCCAAGCAGCAGGATTCCGGTGGCCCCATCACCAAGGACCAATACACTGTCGAGTATTACGACGTCATTTTCACCCTGGCCGAATCACCCAAACAGCAAGGCCTCCTGTGGGCCGGAACCGACGATGGGCTCGTGCAGTTGACGCGCGATGAAGGGAAAACCTGGAGCAACGTCACTCCGAAGGAGATGCCCGAGTGGGCTATGGTTAGTCTGATCGAAGCTTCGCCCTTCGACGCGGGCACCGCCTACGCTGCCGTTGACGCGCACAAGTTCGACAATTTTCATCCCTACATCTTCAAGACCACTGATTTCGGCAGATCCTGGACAAAAATCACCTCTGGCTTGCCGGATAACTCCTACGTCCACGCCGTCCGCGAAGACCCGGCGCGCAAAGGACTGCTTTACGCCGGCACCGAGACCGGCGCCTGGGTCTCGTTTGACGACGGTTCCCACTGGCAATCGCTTCAGCTCAATCTTCCCGTTACACCCGTCCACGATCTCCTCGTTCACAACAACGATCTCGATATCGCCACGCACGGCCGCTCTTTCTGGGTGCTGGACGATCTGAGCCCGCTACGCCAGGCGGACGCTTCCATCGCTTCGGAAGACGCGCACCTGTTCAAACCGCAAACCGCCACGCGCACCCGGACGCGTCATTTCAACCCGCGGCGTTATGCCATTGGCGAGAATCCGCCGCAGGGTGCGATTCTCTACTACTCCTTGAAGGAAGCGCCCAAAGAACCCATCAAACTCGAGCTGCTCGATGTGCAAGGCAAAGTACTCCGCGCATTCACGAGTGCAGTCAAGAAAAAAGAAGAAGCTCCCGAAGAGTGGGAAGAGGATGCGGAAGTAGAGCACATACCCGCCGCCGCGGGCCTGAACCGTTTTGCGTGGGATTTGCGCCTCGAGCCCCCGGTGAAAATTCCCGCGGCGATCTATGACAATGGCCGACCGGCGGGGCCTCTGGTTCTTCCCGGCGCATATCAGGTCCGCCTGACCGTTGCCGGTAAGAGTTCCACGGCGCCGTTCGAAGTGAAGCTTGATCCCCGGGTGAAGACTTCCGCGGAAGACCTGCGCAAACAATTTGACCTGATGCTCAAGTTGCGTGATCGCCAGGACGAAATGAACAAGGCCATCCTCGCGATTCGCGATTTGCGCGTTCAACTGCAAGCGCTCGAGAAACACCTTGGTGGGCGCGACGAAACAAAATCCGTTGCGGCCGCCTCAACCAACCTGCGGAAAACGACCAGTGACGTCGAACAGGAATTGATTCAGGTGAATGCGAAGGCTACCGAGGACGAGGCCAACTTCCCGGTGAAACTCAACAGCATGTTCGGCTACCTCAATCGAGTCGTGGACAGCGCGGACGCAGCGCCCACCGCAGCCGAGGAAGCGGTGTTTGCGAAACTGGATCAGCAGCTCGAGACGCAGCTCGCAAAGTGGCGCGAAGTCCTCACCAAGGATATTCCCGCCTTAAATGACGAAATGCGGAAAAGTAATATTCCGCTTGTCGCCGCATCCGCCACGCCAAGAACTAACTAAAGGAGCTGGTTCGCGGCGTGTAATTTCTGTTTCGAGATTTACTTCGCTTGTGGGGCCACAAGCAGGACCGCCAAAGCTCGCGGTGTCATCCTGAGGCTACCCGACGAGGGTAGGCGAAGGACCTCAGCATCCACCGTCATCTACATGTACTGCCCGTGCGAGGGTATTCTTCGCCCCATCTTGCATCCAATGTCCAAAAGCCGATCCACGCATCTCGCCTATTTTCCTCTACATTTGACCGGGGTTTGTAATCTCACTTCTTGAACGCGCTCTCGATCGCCTTCCCCCACCTCGACAAATGATTCAGCGACTCGTCGTCCGTCGGATCTAAATGCAGTGGCGTCACGGACACCGCGCCGGCAAATATCGCCGCATAATCTGTGTCCGGCTCCACGTCTTTGTTGATTTTTTGTTCGAACAGCCAGAAATACGTACGCCCGCGCGGATCTTTGCCTTCGCTCAATTGATTCCGCGTGATTTTTTTCGATTGCCGCGTAAATCTCACCCCGCCATCCCACGACTCCGGAACATTGATATTCAGCAGCACCTGGTCCGGCAGGCCCTCTCGCAAAATCAATTCCGCCGCCGCGCGCGCCACTCGCGCCGCGGCATCGAATTTCACACCGTTTTTCTTTGAACAAAGAGAAATCGCCAGCGCCGGAATGTGGTGCAATGCCGCTTCGCGCGCCGCCCCCACCGTTCCCGAGTAATACGCGTTCTCGCCCAGGTTCGCCCCAAAATTAATCCCGGAAATCACCAGGTCCGGAGCTTCCCGCAGCAGTTTGTGCAGCGCCACGATCACTGCATCCGCTGGCGTCCCATCCACCGCCCACTGCCGTTCCCCGGCCGCATGGCAGATGATCGGCTGCCGCAACGTCAGCGACTGCGCCGCCCCGCTCTGCTCCCGGCTCGGCGCCACCACGCTGACCGTCGCGAACCCCTCGAACGC
>JACXTT010004614.1_pt1 | contig 20406 bp, 9 predicted proteins | sample 9270951 | NCBI WGS metagenome assembly JACXTT01 (sample SAMN15532306, study PRJNA645909) | rock metagenome | isolation source: weathered quartz diorite | place: Puerto Rico | collected 2017-06-21
GGCATGGATTTAAAAGGCCGGTTAATAACATTTGTCCAGAAAATCGGGACAGGTTCTTTAGTGTCCATTGTCAACGCAAGTCCGGTTGAAGGAAGAAGATACACGTTTAAGGTTGTTTTTAAAGTCGGGCTGGAAGAACCTAAAACGTATCAAGTAGGACTCGACGTCCGGACGGGACAGTTGTTACGTCCATTAGTTAGGGTCGATACGGCCATGATGGGCGATCGTGATTTTGCTTACGGAATGTTTATCAACAGCACGATAGCAGCAAAGAGCATAAGTGATATGGGGCAACCACAGTTTTTCAAACGAGGGCAATTAACATTTTATGAAACCGTCATGCATTATCTTCAAAAGAACGGTGATTTTGGGGAATATCTGGTGCAGTTAAAGAGGTTCGAGCGCGAAAAATACCCTCGCCAGGAAAAAAGAGAAGAATTAATAGCTGCATTGGCCGCTGTTTTTGGCCAGATGACGGATTATATTAAGCGCTCGTCGGGAAGATTGGACCGCATGGAAGAATATCTGGCTCAATTAAGTATTATCGTTAATAAAATTTTTGCTTTAGATGCGCCAAATATTTTTGAAGACTTAACCTATCCTCAGTTTTTAACAATCATCGATAATTTGTCTAAGGAAGCGGAAAGTTTGGAGCCACAAAGGGCGCAGTCACTTCATCTTGTCACAGGAATCATGAATGAAAATAATTTTAGGGCATTGATGGCCCAGTTGTCTAGCTTTTGGCGGACCAAATTTATTCAGCAATGGAGCTTGATGCAAATAATGGAACTTGCCCGTGAATTGGAAGTCCCTATTGCTAGAAAAGATGGAGCGATGATTGGCGAGGGCAAAACGGTCCTTCTCGTCGATGACCAAGAGTTATTATTATTAACTTTTCGTGTCATTTTACAAAGAAAAGGATTTACGGTAGTGACAGCTTCTAGCCGAGAAGAGGCGTTAGAAAAGTTCCGGGCTGGCCATTATGACGTTGTTATTAGCGATAAACAAATGCCCGGAAATGAAGATGGTGTTCTATTGGCTCTTGATTTAAAGAGGGAAGGGTCAACGACGCCTTTTATTTTGCACTCAACAGTCATAAAAGAGGATGGGCAAGCAAGAGCAATCGTTATGGGGAATCAAGGAATCAGCGTGGCCATGCCGAAGGATTTACAGGGAGGAAAAAAACTTATTTCCGTTTTGGAAAGAATTTTTGCCGGAGAAATAGGGGAAGAGCCAGGAGAGAAAATTTCAGGAGATGAGGCGATGATGGGTGCCGTCGTCCATCCTGTTTCCATTAGGCTTCTCGAAGATAAACTCCACAGCATGGGGATCCGCTATGAGCATAGTAATTTTTATCATCCTGATAAAACAAAACTGCTGGATTATCTCGTCGATGAAATCATCCATAATCCCGACAAGAATGTCCGCGCAGCCGCGTGGCACCGCTTTGTGGATACCATTTATCTTTCCGACGCGGGAGCGAAATCCAGGGCCTATGTAGTTGGTTATTTTAAAAGATTAATTGTAAAAAAACAAGGCGGTTTGGCCAGGTTGGAAGAATTAGAGAAAACGGGGGAACTTTTAGGGATTATTTTTTCGCAAAAGCCAACGGTTCTTTATATCCCGTCCAGAGATCGTCGTCTAAGCTATCGGACCATTTCAACGTCAGACATTAGAAACAAAATGATCAATTTTATACACATGTTCCAGCAACAGAGAATCGAAAAAGGGGACAGGCGTCAATTAAAACCCATTGATATTAATACTTTGATGGGTTACGTTCGGCAAGCCAATGGCGACGGGGTTAAGTTGGCCAGGTTGTTAACCGGACCGTATAGAGAAATTTATGATGATGAGGACGCCGCATTAAAGTTGATGGCCGAGGCGGGATTGGTTGCCGAAGTGCGCGAAGAGCTGCTGGATGGTCGATTGATTACCTTGAAGTTAAGAGAGATCGCAGATTTATTAACTCAGGAAGACCGTGAATTTATTGCCCGCAACAATGCAGATCACCGAAGTGAAGTGAGAATATATACTGTCATTTTCAAAGAGTTGGAATTTCGTTTAGCGGCCATGGTCCAATCATTAGATGCGTTTGGCGGAAAAATTTCGGAAGAGGCCTTTGAATCAAGAGTGATTGAGCCTCTTGATCAAATTTTAAATGGAAAAATTCAACTTTCGATGAGGGGTGAGCGGGAGTTAAGGAACGTGAGCACGGCCTTTAGTAAAGAATTGGCCCGAAAAGCTCAAGAGAAAGGCTCAAAAGTCGCCGTAAGATTGCGGGATAGATTAATCGCGTTTTAAAAAGGTATTTTGGCGTTAAGAAATCCGTATCCTAAGATTGTCCGTCGGTCAGCACTTAAAGAGGTTCTGCCAGGGCGCGCCAACGACCGGGCGATGATGGCGGAAAAAAATCAAGAAGTTTATCGTATTGCTGGCCGAGTAAGTTCAGTTCTTGAAGAGGAAAATGACATCGATAAATTAAATGAAACAATTGAACAATTACGCAAAGATTTTAATGAAGGCGGGTTAGAGGAGCACATCGGCTCGTTTGATTTTATGGTCGCTCACGCATTGTTACCAGTTCAGGGGGGCGACCAATTTATAGAAACAGCAACAAAGGTCTTGCTTTTAAAGAATAATTTTTGGATTTTGTTATATATGCTTAATAACTTGTCAATGCATTTATATACCAGACATTCTTCCGAGTATGTCCATGGAAGATTAGATTTGGCTGATTTTGTAGTCATTGAAGCTTTATTGCCTAGTTTTCTTGCCCAATATATTAAAAAAGATAGAAGTGGAAAATTAAGTTCTGTTATCCTAGAACATCGAAAGACACATTATCAATCTGTGCAGGAGAGACAGTTGGCTTTGCTGACTTTATCTAATATTTTTTTGATCACTCAAATAGATGATGGTGAGTTTTGGAATAGGCTTGTGAATGTTTTAAAGAAAATTAAAGATCCGCAAACAGGAGAAGATTTGTCATCAGAAGTCGTTTTAGTGTTGAAAGAAATTTTAAAGACGAGATGGTTGACGAAATATGGCCTAAATACGCAAATGAGAATCATGAATGTTATTAACACAAAGCGGCTTATTCCTTCGGATGATTTTTATCATTGGGCCATCTCCCTCTTTGGAAATGGGGCCCTTATCTATGATTGGCAGAAAAGCTTTGACAGCCGTTTAAGAGAAAGACGTTTTGAAAAATTTGAACATAACTTCTTTCGTGCACGAGGTCGTCATTGGCTAACAAAAATGACATCTGATTGGCCAAGAGTCAAACGCATTCGAAAGATGATTAATGAATTGACAGCGACCGCCAACGCCCGGGCGATGACGGCCGATCGGAAGATGGAAGATATAGTCACAGCGATGCGTTTGCTATCTGAAGATACAAATGGAGAATTCCATATAGACCCTACGGGCAAGGATAATGAGCTATTTGTACATTGGTTTGTCCCGGGGAAGTCAGAATACCTTCGTTTTTATGAAGCTAAAAACGGATCGCAGTGGATCAGCACTTTTCATGTATGGGAAGAAGGGGACCGATTTAAGGGTTTGATTTATTCCTGGGATAAAAATTCAGGCATGCTGCGTTTTTATAGAGAGGAAAAAAAAGAACCAATATTAGAAATCCCATGGAAAGAAGGCGAAAAAATTGGCATACACTTTGATAGAGCGACCCGCACGTTATCTTTTGTTTTCCCTAAAGAAATTTTAGTGAATATCCGGAATACAGGATGGATGGGCCAGCTTGAAATAAATTCTGAAAAAATAAATACGCGTCTGGTGGCCGATGCGGCGATGATGGCTTTTAAAGAAAAATTACAACAATGGGCACAGCATCCGGATATTTCCATTTTAAAAGGCGGGAAGAGAATTCCTGGGTCAAGCGAAAATGAAATACTAGCGCTGGTTGATGAGGATGGCCGTAAATTAGCAGCAACGGAAAAAAGAGCGGATGTCCATGCCCAAGGCCTTTGGCATATGACCTCGCACATTTATGTTTTCGATCAAAAAGGACGATTGTTATTGCAGAAAAGAAGTCAGGATAAGAAACTGTCTCCGGGCAAATTGCAGGTTTCTGTGAGCGGGCATGTCGACGCCAGTGAAGATGAGAATCAAGCCGCGCTTCGCGAAGGCAGAGAAGAAATCGGCATCGAACTTGATCCGGCGCGATTAAAAACCGTTACAAGATATAAAAGATCTCAAAGTTTGAACGACGGAGAAAACAATGAGTTCGTGCATGTTTATGCTTATACCGTCAACGATCAAGAGGTTGCTGAAATCCAACGAAATTATAATCTTAATGAAAGCGATGAGCTTTGGTTTGTGCCTGTCAATCAATTGGGACCTATGATGGCTGATGTCGCACAGGCGTTCTCTAATACACTAAATGATGTGCTTGGTCAAGGCAACGACGTTTGGAAAAAGATCTTAACTGTTCAAGGAATTGATGCCGCGATGGTGGCGGTTGAAGATATTCTTAAGAATGATTTGGCGCCGATTGAAAAAAAATTGCCGATTTATGGACCAGAATATGCTAATAAACAGGAATGGGTTAAAAGAAACTGGGATTTATGGCTAGAAGTATTAAAAATTGCTGAAGAAAATAAGCTGGTTGCGCATGGAACAGGTAATTTTTTATATAGCGAAGGAGTAAAACTAAGTGATTCCTCTTCTCACCACCGATGGGCGTTATTAGGCATTATGATTACGGGAGCTGTTTTTTCAGAACATCCTGGAAGTGCCAGAGATTTATTAAAGGCATCACGTATTGATACAGGACTTAGTTCAGCTGCCTATGGGCCATTTTATGTAATCTATAAATCTTGGATTCAACCGAGCCAATATATTAAAGGTGATCAGAGAAATAACCATGCTATTTATTTAGTCCCAGATGCTGCTGAAAAAGAATTTTTTGTGGCCGGAATTAATAAAGCAGTTGAGAAAAATTTAATGTCCCGTCTGGATGCGGATGATGCGTTATCCAAATTGATGACATTTGGTGAATTGATTGATCACAAAGACCGTATTCAAGAAATTATTGATGGGCAAGTAACTCCAGCAAAAGCTGTTGCCGACGCTGTGCGTAGCGCCGGTAAAACTCCCGACGTTAAGACAATTACAAAAGATGCGCCCGATGTTGAAAGGCTTTCTCAGGCAGAAAGAATTGTCGAAGACGTTATCGGTTTTAAGCGTACGGAGCCGGAAGAAGTTTTAGGTGTTTCTTACGGAGATCTTGAGCAGGCGATGATTAAAGCGCGTCGATACCATCCGGGAGAATACGAACATTCATTGGCATTTCAGGAACTTAATTCGATTTTGCCATACGTCAAAGAAATGGTCGATCAAGTTTTAAAAGACTTTTCCGGATATCATATTTTAGTGTTGGGCCGCGATGCCGATATTTTTTATGATGCCCTAAGAATGGTTCATCCACAGCCATCGAAAATAATTTTATTGCCGGGAAGTAGCCCAATTTGGGGCGATCTTAAAGACGATATCCTTGATGATGAATTAGGTTATCCGCTGGGTTGGAGAAAATCTTTCTTAAGCAGTTACGGCATTACCAAAGAGGCCATTGAACGCGGAGAAAAATTTCTTGTTTTAGATACGGGATTTGAAGGAAGTATAGGTAAAGATTTAAGAGAATTGGTAAGAAAAGAATTAGGCTTATCGAGAGGGCAAATAATGCAGCTGCCGGAGATTTTTCCTATTCGGCTGGTGTCCTATGAACCTTGGATTCCGGATTCGAAAGAGGATGAAAATATTCGACAAATTAAAGATTTCATTGTTCCCAAAGCAGATTTTCCAAACGTATTTCCTCGTTTCAGTCAAGAATGGCCGGAATTGTTTGATCAAGGTTTTAATAAAGTATTAGCCAGTGCTTTACAGGTTTTACCATCTTTTCATGGACGTTATAGCATCGCAAAGATGGGACCCTCCGGCACTTTTATTGGAGGATATGATGACATTCCACTTATTAGCTGGAATATCGATGCTATCTATAAAAAGGTGAATATTTCGATTGTTAATCCTTTCGCCGCATTATTAATTCAAAAAAAAGTCGTTGATTATTTTCGCCAGTCTTACTCTTCTTCATTTCCATCTGAAAAAGCTATAACGACTTCTGCCTCCCAGATTCCATCCGAAACTCCCGACGTTGCGATGGTGGCCAATCCAGCGGATAGCGGACAGCGGACAGCGAATAGCGACCTAACTGTTAACCGTTTAACGCTAAAGGCTAAAGAAGACCAGGCGATGATAACAACAACGACGTGGCATCGAAGCCCCCATGATGTTTTCGACGGCTATCTGATATCCGTTGAAGGCCCACTTAATAAAGACATCCTTACTGTCACCTTCGATATTCCCAGCCCCGTGGATGCTCCAGCATTGGCGAAGAAAACAGTTCAGATAAAACGTGGTGCCTATTTTGAGTTGATCAATCGGCTGGAAGAGCTTGCCGACGATTATTTCAGTTCCGGGAATCCTCAATCGCTTAAGGATTTTCAAAAAGCCTTCAGTGACTTAAATACATTTAGTGAAATAAGTCAGCCCCTTCGGCTAGTTAGTCAAGACAGCATTTTAGATCAGTTTCAGAAGCATGATGTTGACCTAAAAATTATATCCAAAGGATTAAAAACGTATCTTCCTTCTTTAGAGAAAAGAATTGAAGCAGATCCAGCTTTTTTAAAAGAATATAAACGCAGATGGGACCAAACCATCATTACGGAAAAAAGTAAAATGTCGGTGGCCTTAGCGGCCAATCGCTTCCTCGATCCTCAAACAAAAAATAGTTTATCCCAATGGATAGAAAAAATGATTTTCTGGGCGGGCAAAGAAGATCAACGCGTTCATGTTAAAAATCGAACATATCTTTTTGTAAGAATCCTGACCATGTTTTTAAATGGAGATGATGCACAAACTCTATCGGCCAAGCTAGGTTATGCCCAATCATTCATTTTAGAGATTCTTACAAATCTACGATTGTCTATGACACATAAAATGCCACTGCCACTTTATCCTTCGGCAAAACATCCTCAATTATTTCATGAGGCCATAACAGCGCTTACTCCAGAAGCTCAAGAATATATTCAGGAACGTATGGTGGCGTACACCAAAGGCGACCGGGCGATGGTGGGCGAGGAAACCAAAACAGATGGAACCCGTATAATGCGCGTGGAAGGTGTTAAAGATTTAGAAACTTATTTTGTGCGTCAAGGAGTCTTTGATTCGGATAATGATCTCTTAGAGGATCTAATCCATGGTAGAAAAAGTTTGATTGTTATGGGCAAATTAGGCGCCGCTATAGAGGCTCAAATAAGAGAATACGTTAAAAAGAAGCTTCCTGATGCTGTGATCGTCGAAATGGAAGGTGGGGAGCAATCTAAAAGTTTTGATAATGTTTTGCAATTGACTCAGGAAGCTGTCACGTATCATATTGGTAAAGGCGATGGAGTGGTTGTTGCGATTGGTGGAGCCGCGCTTATTGGAGCCGTAGGAACATTTGCCTCCCTTTATGAACGTGGAATGCCTTGGATTCGAATCCCGACAACTTTGATAGGACAGGTTGATGTGGGTGTAAGCAAAAAGGTAGGTATCAATTTCGGTGAAGAAAGAAATCTTTTAGGAGCTGAACATCCTGGAGTCAGCATTATTGATACCCGATTGTTAGCTACAGTTCCCGAACAACATCAGCGTAGTGGTTTGGCAGAAATCCTCAAAATTGCTTTGGTTTCTAATCCCGATGATTTATTCAGCCAATTAGAACAATATTTTCCACAAATTCTTAAAGGAGAAAGTTTTGATAGTTTAAATGATATTGTTTACAAAACAGCAAAAGAGCATATAGAACAAGTGGCCAGAGATTCTTTAGGAGGAGTTAAAAAACGTCCTATAAATTTAGGCCATATCATTGCGCATACTTTCGAGATAGAAAGCAAGGGAGAATTGGCCCATGGGGAGGCTGTAGCCATGGAGATTTTATTTTTTACTCATATAGCTAATCAACGAGGAATCTTAAATAATGAAGATTTTAATAGAATTGTCAGATTATATAAGAAGATTGGTTTTCAAGTAAGCCATCCTCTAATTAATAGAGAAACTATAGTGGAAGGTTTTAAACGGTCGAAACGGCATAAAGGTTCCCTGGATATTGTTATTCCAGCAGGAATTGGTCGGGTCGAATACATTGGTGGCGAGGAGAAAACAGAACCAAGTGTTGACGAAATCGATGCTGCCTTGGCGTTTCTAAAGTCTTTGCCTGAAGACGCCGCGATGGTAGGCGGGCAGCCGACTGTTGACAGTGGACCGAAGACTAAGGGGGGTATTGATCTTAACCCTAATACAATGAACATGCAAATCAAGCGCGATGGAAATGGCGTGCCGTTGCCGCTTAATTTGCAACCGATCGATAACATTAATATCGAAGGTTTCCAGCCAATCATTATCAACGTCGCGCCCATCCATAATTTGCCACTTTTATTGGGCATTAAAGTTAATCCCAATGAACCGATCAAGACAAGTAAAGCCGAGAACACTGAGCTTGGGTACTTGGATAAATCGCGAGAGGTTGAATTAGTAAAGTAAGAATCCGGAAGATCGGAGTATCGGAAGGAGAATTCAGAAATCAGATCATCAGAGGAGAGCACTTAGTCTGAATTCTGTTTTCTGACTTCTCCATCTGATATTCTGATAATCTGAAATCTCCTTCTGGTATTCTGGTGATCTGAATTCTACTTTCTATTTCAATGAACTCAACCCTTGACCCTCCGTCGCTCCTATGCTAAACTCGCCGATATTTTGAAGAAGAACTAACGAGGGTTAAAATTCGAATATCGAATATCGAAATTCGAAACAATATCTAATGTCCAAAATTTGAATTATTAAAAGTGCTCTTTTGAACATTAGATCATTTAAAAATTAGAATTTGTTTCGGATTTCGAGCTTCGGATTTCGGATTTATCATTCCGAAATGACTTCTAAGAATTCCTTATATACATTCCTTAAAGACGGCGTAACGTTTACTTCCACCAAAGCGCCGCAGCTCAAAACAATTTATGCTCCCCTTTGCGGCACGCATTCAGCCAGTTTGAAATCTTCCATCACGCCTTCCTTAAGTGGCGATATTAAAATTGATAAGTTCCAATATTTAACCAAACCGACTTCAACCGAAGATTTGCGCCAGCCGGTTCGAAATTTTTATATCTCTCTCGACGGGAAGAAAATTATTTCGATGGCAGACAACGGCGTAAACATCAAGGCAACGGTTACTATCGGCCAGCTTTGGCATAAGCTCAATAAAAAATATACCGATGTCGGTTTAGAGCTTGAGGCGCTTAATTTTATACCGGTGAGCGGTGAAAATGTTGAGCTCATGCGCATAAGCGTTAAAAATATTTCCAAAAAGAAGATCAAATGCACGCCGACGGCGGCCATCCCCATTTTTGCTCGCGCGCTAGCCAACAAACATGACCATGAGCATGTGACATCTCTTTTAAACCGTATCAAGCAATTGCCCGACGGCGTTTTGGTTGAGCCGACGATGTCATTTAATGAAGAAGGGCACAAGGACGCGCATCAGGTTTATTTTGTGTTTGGGTTCGATAGTTCGGGCAAGAGGCCGGTTGGGAGTTTTCCGACGGTACAAACATTTTTGGGTGATGGCGGAACGTATGATCATCCGCAAGCGGTCTGTTCTCATCGTAAGCCAAGAACGTTAACCGTTGATGAAATCCAAGGCAAAGAGGCCGTCGGCGCGCTTGGTTTTGAAACAATCGAATTAAAGCCCGGCCAAACGAAAGAATATTTTCTGGTTATGGGCGTTGCCCACAGTATTTCCAATGCCCAAGCGTATTTTGACACCTTTAATAGCGCGCGTGCTTTTAATGAGGCTTTAGAAAAAAATAAAATATTTTGGAAAGAAAAATCCCATTCGATTGTTTTTAAAACGGGCGATAGCCAATTTAATGGCTATATGCATTGGGTGACGCTTCAACCGATTCTCCGTCGGATCTTCGGTTGTTCGTTCTTGCCGGACCATGATTATGGCAAGGGTGGCAAAGGCTGGCGTGATCTTTGGCAGGATTTATTGTCGCTTATTTTAATTGAGCCCGAGCATGTTAAGGATAGTTTGATCAATAATTTTGCGGGTGTGCGTATTGATGGATCAAATGCAACAATCATCGGAAGTTTGCCTGGAGAATTTTTAGCTGACCGTAATATGATCACGCGTGTTTGGATGGACCATGGCGCGTGGCCATTTTTAACGTTATTGCTTTACATTAATCAGACTGGCGATTTTGATATTCTCCTTACGCAAACGCCCTATTTTAAAGATCCGCAGTTGACCCGTACCTTTGAAAAAGATCCATCATGGACAGTCCAAGCTGGACGTAAATTAAAAACAAAGAACGGTCAAGATTATCAGGGAACAATCCTTGAGCATTTGCTCGTCCAGAATCTCGTTCAGTTCTTCAACGTCGGCGAACATAACAACACCCGTCTAGAAAATGCGGATTGGAATGATGGATTGGATATGGCCTTTGCCCGAGGAGAAAGTGTCACGTTTATGAGTTTTTATGGTGGAAATCTTTTATCGCTGGCTGATTTATTGGAAGAAACCGCCTGTCAAAAAAATATCCAGACGATTACCGTTGCCAAGGAAATTAAAATTTTGTTAGATTCGCTGTCGCAGTCGGTCAACTATGAAAATGTCGACGATAAAAAGAAATTGTTGTTTGATTGGTATTGCAAGTCCGTCCAGCCGCAAATAAGCAGTGAGCAAATTGAACTGGCCATTAAAGATGTCGCGCGCGACCTTCGTCAAAAAGGTCAATGGATTTTTGATCATATCCGACGGCAGGAAAAAGTCGTTCTTAAGGACGGTAAGAATAGGTTCGTATGGTTTAACGGTTATTACGATAATGAGGGCCTGCGCGTTGAAGGCGAGCATAAAGGAAGCGTTTGGATGACGTTGACCGGGCAAGTTTTCCCACTCATGAGCGGCTGCGCATCTAAAGAAGAAGTTCTCGACGTGGTTAAAGCAGTGAATCGATATTTAAAAGATAAAAAATTAGGCGGCTATCGATTGAATACAAATTTCGGATTAAAAAATTGTTTGGATTTCGGCCGTGCGTTTGGGTTTGCCTATGGCACCAAGGAAAATGGCGCGTTCTTTAGCCACATGACGGTCATGTATGCCTATGCGCTTTATAAAAATGGATTTGTGTGTGACGGTTATGAGGTTTTAAATTCTATATATAAGATGTCTATGGCGCCTGAAAGTAAAATTTATCCCGGCATCCCCGAATATTTTGATTCAGAAGGTAAGGGGATGTACCATTATTTGACCGGTTCAGCCAGCTGGCTTGTGCTGACCCAGCTTACACAAGCTTTTGGCGTGCGCGGGGCATCGGGTGATTTGATCTTGGCCCCGCAGTTAGTCAAAGAACAATTCTCCGTCGCTGGTTATGCGAGCGTCCAATGCACTTTTGCTGGCCAAAAATTAAATATTGTCTATGAGAATAAGGCTAAGCTGGATTTTGGGCAATATAAAGTTAGGCAGGTTTTGCTTAACAATCAGCCGATTAAGTATGATTCTTTGACAACTTATGGCATAAAAATTAAACGCGAAGTCATTCTGGAAGGTGGTTCTCAGCTAGAGATTAAAGTCATTCTGAAGTAATAATTTCTGTCATTTCCTTTTTGACATTTATTTTTGCCGATGATATACTTCATTTTCTATTGAAAACCGTGTCCAGGGAGAAGGTTCATGAAAAAGTTTTTTGTTTGTCTTTGTAGTCTGATTCTCTTCATCGGTTGCGGGCCCAAGCCCAAAGATACGAACACGATCACTTTATGGCACTGGATGACGGACCGGGATAAAGCCTTTCAAGAACTCGCCAAACAATATGAAGCCCAAACAGGAATTAAAGTTAAAATCGATCTCTACGCTCCTTCCGACGCATATACACAACGCATTATCGCCAGCGCCCAAGCCAAAGTCCTTCCGGATATTTACGGAATCCTCGATAAAAAAGATATTTTTGCCTCCTTTATCCAAAGCGGTTTTGTCGCTGATTTAACGGATGAGATGAAAAAAGACAATGGGGCGTGGGAGCAAAGCCTTTTTGCCAAAGCCCTTGATGTCAACAGATTTCTCGACGGTAATATTCAAAAGGTCAAGCCAGGCATTTACGGCGTCCCAATCGATGTGACCAATATCCAAATGCTATATAACAAAAAGTTTTTAGAAAAAGCAGGGGTTAAGAATCCTCCCAAAACTTTTGAAGAATTTTTATCAGCTATCGATGCACTGAAAAAAGTCGGCGTTCCCGGGCTCGTCTCCGGCTGGGGCGAGTTATGGATGGCCGATGCCTTTGCATCCAATTACGCGTTTAATATTATGGGTGAAGATAAGATCATGGCGACCTATCGTGGGGAAGTCCCTTACACGGATCCTGATTGGATCAAAGTTTTTAATGTGTTTAAAGATTTAAGCCAGCGCGGCGCCTTCGTTGAAGGGATCGTGACCAAACCCAATAAATTTGCCGAGCAGGATTTTGCCCTTGAGCGCGCGGCCTTTGCTTACAACGGCTCATGGTGCGTCAACGTTTATAATGACATGAACCCTAAATTAGAATATGGCGCGATGTTGCCGCCAGCGATCAATTCATCTTTTCCATTAAAAATTTGGGGTGGCGCCGGTTCATCGTTTGTCGTTAATAATAATTCCATCAATAAAGACAAAGCGATTGCTTTCTTAAAATGGCTGACGGCGGAAGAGCAACAGGCGTATTTGGCCAAAGAAACGAAAAATCTTCCGTCGAACAAAAAAGCCCTGGCCAATATTCCCGAAATATTAGCCCAATTCGCCGGTGTTATGGAGCAGACAACGCATCCGACCATCTGGCCATACACAGAAAGTCCTTTGGTCGTCGAGAAATTTGATAAAGGAATTCAGGCGATTATCATCGGAGAGAAAACTCCGGAAGCCGTGGCTAAGGAAGTTCAAGAGATCAAAGTACGGGAACTTCAAAAGGCAAAAAAATAACAGCCTATGGCGAAAACAAGTTTTAACTTTCCCGCATTTAGAAACAATTTCGAAAATTTTCTTTTCATTGTCCCCGCCGTTTCTATTTTTTCTATTTTTTATATCTATCCTTTTATCGATACTTTTAATTTGTCCCTTCATGAATGGAACGGCATAAGTCCGACGAGGAATTTCGTCGGCTTGCAGAATTTCCAGGAGCTCATGGGCGACGGGATCTGGTGGTCGTCGGTCCTTCACGCCGGGTTCATTACGCTTATCGCGCTCACCTTTCAAAACGCGCTTGCGTTTGCTTTGGCACTCGCCTGCGACAGAGAAATCCGCATGAAGCGTTTCTATCGGGTTGTTTTTTTTATCCCGCCAGTTCTTTCCGAAGTCGTCGTCGGTATTATATGGCAATGGATTTTATATGCCGGTCAGCAGAACGGTGAACATATCGGGCTTTTGAATTATTATTTGACTAAAACAGGGTTTCCACAGTTGGTGCACAATTGGTTGTCTGATCCGCAGACGGCGCTAACGTGTATTGCCATCGTCCATTGCTGGAAAGGGTTTGGCTGGGGATTTATTATGCTGCTCGCCGGACTTCAGACCATCGACCGGCAACTCTATGAGGCGGCGAAAGTCGACGGGGCCGACAGTTGGACGGTGTTAAAAAATATTACGGTCCCTATGATGGTCCCAGTTATTACCGTCGTCATTATCTTAACGATCCTTGGTTCGATGCAGGTTTTTGTTCTCATCCTTTCGATGGTCGGCCAAGGGCTGGTCTATCATACGGACGTTCCTGTCACGCGTATTTTGTCGTCGATGACAGGGACAAACCAATTCGGTTATGCCTGCGCGCAAGGCGTTACTTTTGGGGTCCTTTTGGTCATGATTTCTTTTACGATGAGATTTTTTTCAAACAAAATGAAACAGGCTTAATATGCAGATGCAGCAAGATAATTTATATCGCGTCCAAAATATTTTAAAGTCAGTCGTCATCCACACTTTTTTAATTGCGGTGTCGCTCACCTGTCTTTTTCCATTGTTCTGGATGGTGCGCTCGGCGCTGATGACCAACCAGACTGTTTTTATCGACAAATCTTTAATCCCTCACGAAATCCATTTTGAGAATTTTTTTGAAGCCTGGATGGAAGGGCACTTCGGGATCTATTTTATCAACAGTGTCATTTACACCACTTGCGTTGTCGTCGGTATTGTTTTAGTGTCGTCGCTTGCGGCGTTCGCGTTTTCACGTCTCAAATTTCCCGGCAAAAACATTTTCTTTTTTATGTTTGTGGCCGCGATGATGATCCCTTTGCCCGGAAGCTTCGTTCCGTTATACGTCATGATGAATAAACTGGGGATGGTCAACACGCGCTTTGGTTATATCCTTTGCATGATTAACGTCGGGCTGTCGATGAGCATATTGCTTCTTAAAACATTTTTTGACAAAATGCCTCCGGATTTAGAAGACGCCGCCCGCATCGACGGCTGCAATAAGCTCGGCATTTGGCGCCACGTGGCCTTGCCGCTTGCCCGTCCGGCGATCGCCGTCATCGTGATTTTTAATTCGCTTAACGTCTGGAACGAATATATCCTCGCCTCGCTTCTTCTTAATGATAACGATCTTATGCCTCTTCAAAAGGGTTTGATGGTCTTCCAAGGTTCTCACAGCGTCGATTATCCTCTTCTGATGGCCGGGTTAACCATTGCCGCCGTGCCCATTATCCTGGTATACTTACTTATGCAGAAGCATATTATCAAAGGTCTTTCAGCCGGCGCGGTGGTTGGATGATCCTCGTCAAAAATCAAACGATCAAATCTATGAGAATTTACTTTGTCCTTTTTATTCTATTAGGAACTATTTTCTCTTGGGCCGAAGAGACGCCTAAGGCCGATAATTTTTTGTCGGATCCGGCAGCTAATGCTGTTATAGAGAAGAAGGAAGAGGGCGTTCAATCCTATAAAGAAAAATCATCCCAACAAATCGTGCAGAGCGCTTGGGAAGCCTCAAGTAAAAATGATTTAAACAAGGTCAACGATATCATCAAGCAGTGTGTGGATCTTTATGGCAGCGACGCAAAATTGCAGCAATCCCAATTAAAAAAATTCCCCAACCGCGGCGAAGAAAAAAATTATCAATCGCTTAATGACGTGGCCACATGCTTATTTGTGCGCGGCGAGGCGCTGATGAACTCCGGGAAAACAGACGAGGCCATTAAACAATTCCAAGATATCATCGACCATTACCAATGGGCACAGGCCTGGGACCCGCGCGGCTGGTATTGGTCTGTCTCTGAAAAAGCGCAGGCGAGCATCAACGTCTTGACCGGAAAAGTCACGGAGGAGCCAGAGCCTAACGAAAAAGTTAACAGGACCTTGCCAAATCTTTTTACCAAAGGTAAAGATAAGATTATCGACTATACGAAATATGGAAAATTTTTAAACGTCGGGACGGAGAATTATCATTATTCGATCACTAATCTAAAAGGATTGACTGAGGCCGTCGGCGAAGGCATTTATCCTAACACGACGGATATTTATAAAAACCCGCGATATCAGGAACTGAAAAAATTGGGTCGTTTGAGCGGCAATCATTGGGACTATGTTAACAGCGACGATCTTGAAGCCGCTTTTTTTAAATGGGTCACGGCCCCTGAGCCGTGGGGCGTGCGTTTATTTTATTTGGGTATTATTTTTGAAAGAGCCAAGATGTATTACGAGGCGCTGAAAGCCTATCACGCCTTGATCGTCCATTATCCGAACACGATCGCCTGGACCTATTGGCAGACGCCGTGGTATCCCGGCCAGGCCGCCATCGCCAAAATCCGTCATATTATCCGCACGCATCCTGACCTTAATCTTTCTGATATGTGGATGAAGATCCAAGTACAAAATGGTTATGATAACGATCCTAAAAATGATGTGTTCATTACTTATCCTGGAAAAATTGTTGAGAAAAGCTTAATCGATAAAGCGAAGGAGTCGTTGCAGATTGATAAGGTCGCGTTAGGCAAAGAGAAAAAAAGAGTAGGTAATGGCAAGGTGCGTCTTGTTCAGTATGAGAATGATCATTGGCAGCTCTTTGTCGATGATAAACCGTTTATCATCAAAGGGATTACCTATTCCCCGACGAAAATCGGCCAAAGTCCCGATAAGGGCACGCTCGCCAACTGGATGACGGAAGATACTAACAATAATGGCCTCGCCGACGGTCCATACGATTCTTGGGTTGACGCCAACAAAAATAATCAACAAGACAAAGATGAACCTGTCATCGGAGATTTTCAATTGATGAAAGAGATGGGCGTTAATACGCTTCGTCTTTATCATCATCCGCTGCCACCGAACAAAGAATTGCTGCGTAAAATGCATAAACAATATGGTTTTTACGTGATCATGGGGGATTTTTTGGGAAAATATACGATGGGTTCCGGCGCCAGTTGGTTTGAAGGGACCGATTACGATAATCCAGAACATCGTAAAAATATGATGGAGTCTGTAAAAAAAATGGTCGAAGAATATAAGGATGAACCGTATATTCTTATGTGGCTTTTGGGTAATGAAAATAATTATGGGGTGGCCAGTAACGCCGATAAAAAACCGGAAAGCTATTTTAAATTCACCAATGAAGTGGCCCAAATGATCAAGTCAATTGATAAAAATCATCCTGTGGCCGTCGGCAATGGTGACACATTATTTTTGGATGTTTTTGGAAAAAATGCTCCCGATGTGGATATTTTCGCCGCCAACGTCTATCGCGGGGATTATGGGTTCGGTTCTTTTTGGGAACAAGTGCAAGAGGCAAGCGGCAAACCTACCTTTATTAGTGAATACGGCTGTCCGGGCTATGCTAAACATATGACACTCGATGAAGCGGAAGAAGCCCAGGCTGAATATCATTCTGGCAATTGGACGGATATTGAGGATAATACGGCGGGAATGGCTCACGGGGTCGGCAACGCCCTGGGCGGAATCGTTTTTGAATGGACGGATGAGTGGTGGAAAAATTATGAGCCCTATATGCACGATAAAAAATCCGACGCTATCGGTCCTTTCCCCGGCGGCTATTATCATGAAGAATGGTTTGGGATTACCAGCCAAGGCAATGGCACGCATAGTCCGTTTATGCGGCAATTACGCAAGGCCTATTTTACCTATAAAGAGCTGTGGAATAAAAAATAGGTTGGGTGGGTTTGTCATATTGCCAAATGAATCTTTATATGTTACTCTTTCATCCAATATCTGAATTACCTTCCAAACTTGGCAAAATCGTAAAAGATAGTGTATATTTATTGTTATGATTTCCAGAACTAATGTATATCAACAGAGAGGAGTTAATGGTATGAAAAAAGTTTTAGTTGTTCTCACCGCCCTGATTTTTTCTCTAGGATTTGGGCAAATCAAGCAAGCCTACGCGTATAACTTCGGGGATTTCCGTTCCGAAACACTCGTTGGAAAAGCATGGGCATCTTTACAAGAAAAAAATATTGAGGCTGTGTTAGCTTACACGAACAAATGTATCGAACTCTATGCCGCCAAAGCTAAAGAGATGCAGGGAAGTCTTAAAGAATATCCTGCCGGCAATAATGATAAAATTTTCAGTTATTGGGCGCTTAATGATGTGGCGACCTCTTTATTTATCCAAGGTGAGGCTTATCGTCAAGCGAATATGAAGGATGAAGCCAAAGCCGCTTACCAAAAAGTTGTCGATGAATATTCTTACGGCCAAGCGTGGGATCCTAAGGGTTGGTTTTGGAAACCGGCTGAAGCTGCTAAAGAAAAAATAAGCATGATTGCTTCTGGAACAGATTTAGATTTTGGCGACAACACTTCCGCCTTTTTAACCACGCAAGCATGGAAAGCGTTAGCTGATAAACCCGAAGAGGTTTTCCCCTATGTCAAGAAAGTCCTTGATCTCTATACAGACAAAGCCAAGGAAATGCAGGCTTCTCTGACGGAATATCCATGGGAATCCAAAGATAAAATTTTCTCCTTCTGGGCATTAAATGATGTCGGGACAGCCCTTTATATTCAAGGAGAAGCTTATAAAAAGTTAGGGAAGAATAAAGAAGCCAAAGATTCTTATAAGGCATTGATTGATCAATTTTCTTTCGCGCAATGCTGGGATCCTCAAGGCTGGTTCTGGAAACCGGCTGAGGCGGCCCAACAGGCAATGGATTCTTTAGAAACGAATTAATTTTTTAAAGAAATTGTTGTTGTCTACGTTCGCCTCGATTGTTACAATCGGGGCGAATTTATTTAAGAGTATAAAGAATTGTCTACCAAGTTTTATCCTAGTGGTTCGACAAATTAAATTTTTATTTTCATTTAATTTGCTCACCACTAGTCCTGAGTAAAATCGAAGGACTAGAAAGGTTTAATGATGTTTCGTTTTTTTCTCGTTGTTTTATTATTCTCCTCTCTATCCTGCGGCCGCCATGAAGTTTCAAATAAAAAAAATACAGAAGAGCTATCTTCTGTCGTAAATGAACAAACGTTAACAGAAGAGAGCAAACCCTCCGCAGAGCATTTTCCGACCTTTTATGTTTATCAAGATAAAGGATCTCAAGTAAACCATTTTATCCCTTCAGGTTTTATGCCTGATGGAAAATGTGTTGTGTTAAATGAAGCCCATGCAGAGAATTGTCATGAAGGGACGTGTATTAAAGCGATGTTTGATGTGGCGTGTGCCAAGGAAAACCAGAAATGGGCCGGCGTTTATTGGCAATATCCCGCCAATAATTGGGGCCAAAGAAAAGGTGGATTTAATTTGCAGGGCGCTTCGAAACTGACCTTCTGGGCCCGTGGGGAAAAAGGCGGAGAGCAAATCCAGGAATTTTTAGTCGGCGGGATTATGGGAACATATCCGGACTCAACGCTTGCAACGATTGGGCCGGTCATTTTGACGCCCGAATGGCGTCAATACACCATTGATCTTCGAGGTAAAGATTTAAATTATATTAATGGCGGATTCGCTTGGACAACAAACGTTGATGTAAATCAAGACTCCTGCGTTTTTTATTTAGACGATATAAAATTTGAATAGAAATCACAAAGGGGTCGTTTTTTTACAGAAGTTGCTTATTAATTCCTATAACACCTTGAAAAATATAATGGTTATTATTTTTTAGCCTGGTTTCTATCCTCCTTTCCGCATTTTTCTTCGACGGTGAATAGTTGTCCAACTTAAACCGACTTTCCTCAAAAATAAAATAAAAAAATCTGATTTCCTTCTTGTGCAAGAAATAATCCTTTGTTATTATTCATAGTAATTAGCATACCCCACAAGGAGAAAGAATGTCCAAGGCAGCAAAGCAAAGCATTATTATCCTCGTTGTTCTTTTGGTCGGATGTTTGGGTTTTGCAGCATTTTCCATGCTTGATTCACAGAAAGCGAAAGATGAAAGCGCCCGCCTAAGCCAAGAACTCGGCCAATCCCAAGATCGTGAGAAAAAAGCCCTTAACGATGTCAAAAGCTTAAAAGACGAATTAGAGCGTCTTGGCAGCGAGCGAGAAAAACTAAACGATAAGGTCAGGAAAGCGGAAAAGAACGCCGAAGATTTAAATAATCAAATCATAGACCTTACTTCAGATCGTGATAAATGGAAAAGCCAAGTCGATTCTATCGGTAAAGAGCGTGATGGTTTAGTTGCAAAAATAAAAGATTTAAACGACCAAATTGCTAAAAAAGAAGAAGAGCTGGCTAAGAAGGCGGCGCAACCCCAACCTGCCCAGCCGCAACAACCAGCCATGGCCGCCATGCCTGCAATGCCATCATCAATGCCTTCGATGGGAACAGAGACGACATCATCAAATAATGACCAGTATTGGGCATCAGTTCTTAAAGACAAAGCCGCTTTAGAAGTCAAAATCAATAATCTCAATCAAGAATTGGAAAAGAAAACAAACGAAATTGCTGACTTAAAACAATCCAATGCCGATTTCAAGGTCAAGCTGGACGGGATTGTCCATGATAAAGAAGAAATGGAAAATGAAATCAAATATAAGAGCGATATGGTTAACAACTTGTCTTTAGAATTGGCCAGAACGAAAAATGATAAGAAATTTGTTGCTGATCGTGTAGAAAAAATAAACCAAGAAAATTCGGCCTTGCGTGGACAAATCAAACAATTGGTTTCATCAAAGTCTTCTTTAGAGAAATCGATTTTACGCATCACGCAAGAACGAAATGATATTGAACGAAAGTTAGGCCAGGAAGAGACAATGGTCCAGAGTAAGATAAATGAAATATGGGACATTAAAGATAGCCTTGATAAAAGTGTTAAAGATATTAAACTGTAAACTAATAACCCTAGGCAAGTGAAATTACCACCCATTTTGCTCAGCCTCAA
>JACXTT010004615.1_pt1 | contig 20406 bp, 22 predicted proteins | sample 9270951 | NCBI WGS metagenome assembly JACXTT01 (sample SAMN15532306, study PRJNA645909) | rock metagenome | isolation source: weathered quartz diorite | place: Puerto Rico | collected 2017-06-21
CAGGAGGTTGCGATGAAACCGGCGGTCCTGCTGGCAATCGAGCGGCTGCAGCCGGTCGTGCGGCCGGTGTGTATCAGCTGCGCGCTGACGCTGGCGGCGCTCCTGCTCGGCAGCTACCTCGGCTTCGTGCTGCGCGGCTTTCCGATGGACTGGTGAGCGCCGCCCCAGGTGCGCACCCATAGCAGGGCGGCGACCGTCTTCGAGTCGGTAATGCGGCCGTCGCGCACCATGGCGAGGGCCTCGTCGAAGGGCACGATCAGCGTCTCGACGAATTCGCCGGCATCGAGCTGCGCATCACGTTTCTTCTGCAGCTTGCGGGCGAGGAAAATTTCGATCGCCTCGTCGGAGTAGGCAATCGTGGTGTGGATGACACCGAGGGGCGTCCACTCGGCGGCGCTGTAGCCCGTCTCTTCCAGCAGCTCGCGCTTGGCGGTCTCGAGGGGCGGCTCGTCCGGCTCCAGCTTGCCGGCGGGCACCTCGATGAACACCCGGCGGTGCGGGTAGCGAAATTGCCGCTCGAGCAGCACCGTGCCGCCGTCGAAAAGCGCTACCACGGCGACCGCGCCTGGATGGCGGATGTACTCGCGCACGCCGCGCGTGCCGTCGGGCAGCCGCACCTCGTCGCGATGCACTTTCAGCAGCTTGCCGTCGAAGACCCGCTCGCCGGCGATGAAATGCTCAGTGAGATCCTTCACTACAGCAGCTCGATGGCCGTCTTGCACATCGCCATCAGGCTCTGCGGCAGGATGCCAACCAGCAGCAGGAGCAGGCCATTCGCCGACAGCACGAGCCGGCCCACCGGCTGCGGCCGCACCGGCTGCGCGGCGACCGGATCGTCGAAGTACATGAGCTTCACGACCCGCAGGTAGTAGAAGGCGCCCACGAGCGAGAGCAGCACCGCCGCGACGGCGAGCCAGACGTGGCCCGCCGCCACCGCCGCCTGGAACACGGCGAGCTTGGCGTAGAAGCCGGCGGTCGGCGGGAGGCCGGCGAGCGAGAACATGATGAGCAGCATGAGAAACGCGTACCAGGGATGCGTGCGGTTCAGGCCGCACATGTCCTCCAGGTTCTCGCATTCGAAGCCGGCGTGCGAGAGAAACACCAGCATGCCGAAGGCGCCGACCGACATCACCGCGTAGACGACCATGTAGAAGAGCGCGGCGCTGTAGGCATCGTTGCGGCTGTTCCAGTTGTCCTGCACATAGCCCGAGAGCAGCCCGAGCAGCATGAAGCCCATGTGCGCGATCGCCGAGTAGGCGAGCATGCGCTTCAGGTTCGACTGGGCGATCGCCGTGATGTTGCCCAGAGCGATGGAGAGGATGGCGAGCAGCGCGAGCATCTGCTGCCAGTCGGGCGCGAGCGAAGGCAGCGCGTTGACCAGCAGCCGCACCGCCATGGCGAAGGCGGCGACCTTCGGCCCCGAGCCGATGATCAGCGTCACCGGCGTCGGCGCGCCGTGGTAGACGTCCGGGATCCACATGTGGAACGGCACCACGCCGAGCTTGAAGGCGATGCCCGCGACCATGAATACGAGGCCGAAGACCAGCAGCGTGCGGTCCGCGGGGCTGCCGACCTGGCGCGCCGCCTCGCGCGCCACCTCGGTGATGGTCAGCGTGCCGGTGGCGCCATAGATCATCGACATGCCGTAGAGCAGCAGCCCCGAGGACAGCGCGCCGAGCACGAAGTACTTCATCGCCGCCTCGGTAGAGATCGCGGAGTCGCGGTTCAGCGCCACCAGGGCGTAGAGGCAGAGCGACATCAGCTCGAGCCCGAGGAAGACGGAGAGGAAGCTCGCCGCGCTGATCAGCACCATCATGCCGAGCAGCGAAAAGAGCAGCAGCGACATGAACTCGCCGCGCAGCATGCCCCGCTCGTGGAGGTAAGAGCGCGAATAGACGATCGCCGCCGATACCGCCAGGTAGCAGACGATCTTCAGCAGGTTGGCGAAATGGTCGACGACGAACAGGCCGTTGAAGAGATAGAGGTGCGCCCGCGTGCCGAACTCGACGAACAGCGTCGCCGCCGCGCAGAGGTAGAGCACCACCTGGGCGAACACGGCGCTGGCGCCGCGGCCCTCATCCTTGACGTACAGGTCGAAAATCATCAGCGCGCACGCGCCGACGAGGAGCAGCACCTCGGGCAAGACCGGGATGTGATCGAAGAGCAGCATCATTGCTTGGCCACCGCGACGTGGCGCAGGAGGTCGCTGACCGACGCGTGCATTACATCGGTAAACGGCTTCGGATAGACGCCCATCCAGAGCACGGCGATAGCGAGCGCGCCGAGCACGGTGATCTCGCGGAAGTTGAGGTCGCCGAGCTTGGCGACGTGCTTGTTCGCGACGCCGCCGAAGATGACGCGCTTGTACATCCACAGCGTGTAGGCCGCGCCGAGGATGCCGATGGTCGCGGCGGTGAGCGCGATCCAGAAGTTCGCCTTCATCGCGGCCATGATCACCATGAACTCGCCGACGAAGCCGCTGGTCGCCGGCAGCCCCGAGTTGGCCATGGCGAAGACCATCATCAGCGTGGCGAACCTCGGCATGCTGTTCACCACGCCGCCGTAGTCCGCGATCATGCGCGTGTGCATGCGGTCGTAGAGCACGCCGACGCACAGGAACAGGGCCGCCGAGACGAAGCCGTGCGAGATCATCTGCACCAGGCCGCCCTCGACGCCGAGCGCGTTGAACAGGAAGAAGCCGAGCGTCACGAACCCCATGTGCGAGATCGACGAGTAGGCGATGAGGCGCTTCAGGTCGGTCTGCACCAGCGTGACGAAGCCGATATAGGCGATCGCGATCAGCGAGAGCGCCACCATCATGAACCCGAGGTAGCGCGACGCATCCGGCAGGATCGGCAGAGAGAAGCGCACGAAGCCGTAGGCGCCGAGCTTGAGGAGGATCGCGGCGAGCACCACCGAGCCGCCGGTGGGCGCTTCGGTGTGCGCGTCCGGGAGCCAGGTGTGCACCGGCCACATCGGCACCTTCACCGCGAAGGCGAAGAGGAAGCCGAAAAAGAGCGCGATCTGCACGCCTAGCGACAGCGGCACCTTGTGCCAGTCGAGGATCGCGAAGCTGCCGCCCGCCTGGTTGTAGAGGTAGAGCATCGCGATCAGCATCAACAGGGAGCCGAACAGCGTATAGAGGAAGAACTTGACCGCCGCGTACACGCGGTTCGGCCCGCCCCAGATGCCGATGATGATGAACATCGGAATCAGCGTGCCCTCGAAAAAGACGTAGAACAGCACCGCGTCCAGCGCGGAGAACACGCCGTTCAGCAGGCCCGACATGATCAGGAAGGCGGCGAAGTACTGCGCGGTGCGCGACTCGATCACGGTCCAGCCGGCGACCACCACCAGGATGGTGATGAAGCTGTTGAGCAGCACGAAGAGCAGCGAGATGCCGTCGATACCGAGGTGGTAATTGATGTTGAAGCGCTCGATCCAGCGGTGCAACTCGACGAACTGCATGGCGCTCGACGTGGCGTCGAAGCCGGTCCACAGCGGCACGGTGACAACGAAGCCCAGCACGCTGCCTGCGAGCGCGATCCAGCGCATGTACGGGCTGCGGTCGCCGGCCCAGAGCACCAGCACGCCGGCGACGATCGGGATCCAGATGGCGAGCGAGAGCAGCACCGCGCCTATCTCCGCAGGAACCAGAAGGCGAGGATCATCACGCCGAAGAGCATGGCCACCGCGTACTGGTTGAGCAGCCCGGTCTGCAGCAGCCGCACGACGGAGGCGAACCAGCCGACGACGCGCGCCGAGCCGTTCACCATCACCCCGTCGATCACGACGATGTCGCCGGCGCGCCAGAAGCCCCTGCCGACCTCGCGCGCGCCGCCGGCGAAGAGCCAGGCGTAAAGCTCGTCGAAGCCGTACTTGCGCTCGACCAGCGCATAGAGCGGTCCGAGCTCCGTCGCGATGCGCTTCGCCAGCCCGGGCCGCTTGATATAGAGGAACCACGCGGTGCAGATGCCCAGCATCCCAAGCCAGAACGGAGCCGACACCAGGCCGTGCAGCGTGTAGGCGAGGACACCGTGGAATTCCTCCTCCATGCGCGGCAGCGCACCCTGGAAGTAGTCGCCGAAGACGACCGACCCGACCACCCAGCCGGCGGCGACCGACGGAATGGCGAGCAGCACGAGCGGCCCGGTCACCACCACCGGCGACTCGTGCGGCGGATGCGCGGCGTCGAAATGCGGCCTGCCGTGGAACGTGAGGAACACGAGCCGGAAGGTGTACGTGGCGGTGACGAACACCGTGAGCAGCACGCAGAGATACGCGAAGAGATGTCCCGGGGTGCTCGAGGCGTGCACCGCCTCGATGATCGCGTCCTTCGAGTAGTAGCCGGCGAAGCCCGGGATGCCGACGGACGAGATGGCGCCGATGAGGAGCGTCCAATAGGTCCAGGGCATGTAGTGGCGCAGAGCGCCCATGCGCCGCATGTCCTGCTCGTGATGCAGCGCGATGATCACCGAGCCCGCGGCGAGGAACAGCAGCGCCTTGAAGAACGCGTGGGTCATCAGGTGGAAGATCCCCGCGGAGTAGGCCGAGGCGCCGAGCGCCGCGGCCATGTAGCCGAGCTGCGAGAGCGTCGAGTAGGCGACCACGCGCTTGATGTCGTACTGCGTGAGCGCAATAAGCGCCATGAAGAGCGCCGTCACCGCTCCTATGACGAGGACTAGCGAGCGCGCCGTCTCAGAGAGCTCGTAGAGCGGCGACATGCGCGCCACCATGAAGATGCCGGCCGTCACCATGGTCGCGGCGTGGATCAGCGCCGAGATCGGCGTCGGGCCTTCCATCGAGTCGGGGAGCCAGACGTGCAGCGGGAACTGCGCGCTCTTGCCCATCGCGCCGATGAAAAGCAGGATGCAGATGAGCGTCATGTTCGCCTCGGACTTCGGAGCCGAGGCAAAGATCGGCACATAGTCCAGCGTGCCGAAGTTGGCGAGGATAAGCGCGATGCCGAGGATGAAGCCGAAGTCGCCGACGCGGTTGACGAGGAACGCCTTCAGGCCGGCGTAGACCGCGCTCTCGCGCGTGTACCAGAAGCCGATCAGCAGGTAGGAGACGAGGCCGACGCCCTCCCAGCCGAAGAACAGCTGCAGGTAGTTGTTCGCCATCACCAGCATCAGCATGCAGAAGGTGAAGAGCGCGATATAGGAGAAGAAACGCTTGTAGCCCGGGTCTTCGGCCATGTAGCCGATGGTGTAGATGTGCACCATCAGCGAGACGAAGGACACGACCACCATCATGAGCGCGGTGAGCCGGTCGATGAGGAAGCCGATCTGGAAGCGGTAGTCCGGCGTCGTGAGCCAGGTGTACACCGTGCCGTTGAACGTCTCGCCGTCCAGCACGCTCCAGAAGATGACGCACGAGGCGAGGAACGAAAGCAGCACCGAGAAGATCGCCGCGGTGTGCGCCCCCTGGCGGGTGACCCAGCGCCCGCCGAGGCCGGCGATGATCGCCCCGATGAGCGGCGCAAACGCGGCGGTGACGGCGAGCTCTTTCATCCGCGCAGCGAGTCGAGCTCTTCGACGTCGATCGTGTTCAGGTTGCGGAACAGCACGACCAGGATCGCGAGCCCGATCGCCGATTCCGCGGCGGCTACCGTCAAGATGAAGAAGACGAATACCTGCCCGGCGGCGTTGCCGAGGAAGTGCGAGAAGGCGATGAAGTTCAGGTTCACTGCGAGCAGCATCAGCTCGATCGCCATCAGCAGCACGATCAGGTTCCGGCGGTTCAAGAAGATGCCGACCACGCTGACGGCGAAGAGGATCGCCGCCAGGGTGAGATAGTGCGAGAGCTCGAGCGTCATTCCTTCTCCACCGGCATGGCCACCAGCCTGACTCGTTCCTCGCGGCGCGCGCGCAGCTGCTCGGTCGCGCGGTAGGCGCGTGTGTCCTTGCGCCGGCGCAGCGTGAGCGCGATCGCCGCAATGATGGCGACGAGCAGGATCACGGCGGCGATCTCGAAGGCGTAGGCATAGTCCGTGTACAGGACGAGGCCCAGCGTCTTGGTGTTGCTATAGCGCGCCGGCAGCGGGGGCGGCGTGCCGGTGCCCCAGTAGTGGTAGGCGACGACCGTCACCATCTCCCACACCATGATGACGCCGACGACCAGCGCCAGCGGCAGGTTGCGCCAGAAGCCCTCGCGCACGCGCTCGAGGTTGATGTCGAGCATCATCACCACGAAGAGGAAGAGCACCATCACCGCGCCGACGTAGACGACCACCAGCGCGATGGCGAGGAACTCCGCGCGCAGGAGGAGCCACAAACCCGCGGCGGTGAAGAACGCGAGCACGAGGAACAGCGCGCCGTGCACCGGGTTGCGCGCCGTGATGACGCGCACGCCCGACAGCAGGAGCACCGCCCCGAAGGCGTAGAAGATGGCGCTTTCGAACATTCTTCTTGTCGTTTAGCGGAAGCGGGCGTCGGCTTCCCGGTCCCGGGCTATCTGCTCCTCATAGCGGTCGCCGACGGCGAGCAGCATCGGCTTGGTGTAGTAGAGGTCGCCGCGCTTCTCGCCGTGGTATTCGAGGATGCGCGTCTCGACGATCGCATCGACCGGGCAGGCCTCCTCGCAGAAGCCGCAGAAGATGCACTTCGTGAGGTCGATGTCGTAGCGCGTGGTGCGCCGCGTGCCGTCGGCACGCTGCTCCGATTCGATGTGGATGGCGAGCGCCGGGCACACCGCCTCGCACAGCTTGCAGGCGATGCAGCGCTCCTCGCCGTTCGGATAGCGCCTGAGCGCATGCAGGCCGCGGAAGCGCGGGCTCTGCGGCGTCTTCTCCTCCGGGAACTGCACCGTGATCTTGCGCGCGAACAGATGCCGCCCCGTCAGCGCGAGCCCGCGAAGGAGCTCGATCAGCATGAACGCGCGGAAAAATTCGATCAGGCGGGTCATGACAAACTCGTTACCCCCATATGTTCCAGGGAGTCTGCATCCAGATGCCGATCACTGCGATCCAGACGAGCGTGAGCGGAATGAATACCTTCCAGCCCAGGCGCATGATCTGGTCATAGCGGTAGCGCGGGAAGGTGGCGCGGATCCACAGGAACATGGAGACGATCAAGAACACCTTGATCAACAGCCACCAGAACGGCGGGATCAGGTTGAGGAGCCACGAGTCGATCGGCGCCTGCCAGCCGCCGAAGAACATGACTGCGGTGAGCGTCGAGATCATGAGCATGTTCATGTACTCGGCGAGGAAGAACAGCGCGAAGGTCATGCCGGAGTACTCGATCATGTGCCCGGCGACGATTTCGGACTCGCCTTCCACTACGTCGAACGGTGCGCGGTTGGTTTCCGCCACGCCCGAGACGAAGTACACCACCAGCATCGGCAGGAGCGGCAGCCAGTTCCACGACAGGAAGTTGATCCCCATCGCGGCAAACGTGCCGCGACCCTGCGCGTAGACGATGTCCGAGAGGTTCAGGCTGCCGGAGACCATCAGCACGACGACCAGCGCGAAGCCCATCGCCAGCTCGTAGGACACCATCTGCGCCGCCGAGCGCATCGCGCCAAGGAACGCGTACTTCGAGTTCGACGCCCAGCCGGAGACGATCACGCCGTACACGCCCATCGACGAGAGCGCCAGGATGTAGAGCAGGCCGGCATTGATATCCGCCAGCACCAGCTCGGGCGAGAACGGAATCACGGCCCACGCCGCTACCGCGGGCATGATGAAGAGCACCGGCCCAAGGAGAAAGAGCGCCTTGTTGGCGTTGGTCGGGAGGATGATCTCCTTGAAGAGGAGCTTCAGCACGTCGGCAAAGGGCTGCAGCAGCCCCCGCGGGCCGACACGGTTCGGGCCGATGCGCACCTGGATCCAGCCGATCAGCTTGCGTTCCCACAGCGTGAGGTATGCCACCGAGAGGATCACCGGCACGATGATCGCGACGATGAATGCGAGGCTCGTGACGGTCGCATAGACCGCTGGGCCCCAGGTGGGCCCGAACTTCGCATTGCTGTAATTGAGCAGCGCGTCCAGCATCAGGCGGCCTCGCGCGCCAGCGCTTTTTCCACCGTGACCGTGCCGAACATCGCGCCGAGCCCCGCCGTGGTGGGATGTGCCGCCGAGACGCGCACGCAATCATCCGGCAGCTTGTCGTCGAGCGCGGCCATCAGCCGCGCTTCGCCACTACCCTGCTTCACCAGCACCGGCTGCCCCGCCGCGACACCCAGGCGCTGGAGCATGCGCGCATTCATCCAGGCGCGCGGCGGTTGCGATTCCTTCGTTTTCTGCAGCGGCGGCGAGCGGCGCACCAGCGGATCGGCGAAATACATCGGCACATCGGCGATGCGCTCGATGCCGCCGCGCGGCGCGTGCGCCGCGCCCACGGCGCCGATCTGGTTCGAGAGCAGCCTGCTCGGGTCCTTGCCCTCGAGGCAGGCGCGCCGCACCTCCTCGATGGTGTCGAACTCGACGCCGCGCCGGCCGAGCAGGCTGCCCAGCACGCGCAGCACTTTCCAGGCGGGCCGCGTCTCGCCGAGCGGATTCACCGTGGCATAGAAGCTTTGCGCCCGGCCTTCGATGTTGACGTAGGTGCCGGAGGTCTCGGTAAAGGGCGCGATCGGCAGGACGGCGTTGGCATACTCGAGGCCGGTCTTCCACGGCGAGAGCTGCACGACGAACGAGGCGCTCTTGAGCGCCGCCATCGCGGCCTGCGGATCGGCGCAGTCGAGATCCGGCTCGGCGCCCAGCACAATGAGGTGCTTCTTTTTCAGCACGTCACTCAGGTTGCCGCCGGTAGGCAGCCCGGCGAGGTAGCCACCGACGGAATTGGCCGCTTCGCCGATGAAGCCAAGCTTGAAGCCAAGCTCCTGCGCGGCGGCGTGGATCGCGGCGGCCTGCGGATGCTGCTCGGCCCAGGCGCCGATCAGCACGGCGGCGTTCTTGCCATCGGCGAGCGCCTCGCGGAAGCCGGCGATGGCACCGACGAGCTCCGAGGGCCGCACAATCTTGCGGCTCGCGAGCGGCATCAGCCAGTCGTCATCGGCGCAGTGCAGCATGTGCACGCGCGCGCCGCGCTTCACCGCGAGGCGCAGGCGCGCCGCGATGAGCGGGCTCTCCTTGCGCAGGAACGAGCCGATGATGAGCAGGCGGTCGAGCTTTTCCAGCTCCGGGATGCTCATGCCGAGCCAGGGGATGCCGGCGCGCTTGCCGTCCGCCGAGAAGTCGGAATGCCGGAGCCGGAAGTCCGCGGTGCCGAGCTTGCCGGCGAGATACAGCTCTTCCAGCGTCGAGTGCGGCGACGCGAGCACGCCGATGTCCTCGTTCCTGAAGTGCGACGCGACGAAGTGCAATGCGTCGTGCCAGTCGACCTCTTCCCAGCCGGAGGGCGTGCGCACCAGCGGCCGCTGCAGGCGGTCGGGCGAATTCAGGCCATCGTAGGAGAAGCGGTCGCGATCGCAGAGCCAGCATTCGTTGATCGCCTCGTTCTCGAGCGGCAGCACGCGCATCACGCGGTTCTGCTTCACCTGCACGATGAGGTTCGCGCCGAAGGCGTCGTGCGGCGAGACGGACTTGCGGCGCGCGAGCTCCCAGGTGCGCGCCTTGTAGCGGAAGGGCTCCGAGGTGAGCGCGCCGACGGGACAGATGTCGATCATGTTGCCGGAGAGCTCGGACTCCACCGCGCGGCCGACGAAGGAGACGATCTCGGCGTTCTCGCCGCGATTCACCATGCCGAGCTCCATGATGCCGGCGATCTCCTGCCCGAAGCGCACGCAGCGCGTGCACTGGATGCAGCGGCTCATTTCCTCCGCCGCCACCAGCGGGCCCAATTCCTTGCGCAGTACGACGCGCTTTTCCTCGGTAAAGCGCGAGTTGCTGGGGCCATAGCCCACGGCGAGGTCCTGGAGCTGGCACTCGCCGCCCTGGTCGCAGATCGGGCAATCGAGCGGATGGTTGATGAGCAGAAACTCCATCACGCCGTTCTGCGCCTTCTGCGCTGCCGGCGAATGCGTCTTCACCTTCATGCCGTCGGTGACCGGCGTGGCGCACGCCGGCAGCGGCTTCGGCGCCTTCTCGACCTCCACCAGGCACATGCGGCAGTTGGCGGCGATCGAGAGCTTCTTGTGATAGCAGAAGTGCGGCACGTAGATGCCGAGCTGGTTGGTGGCGTCCATCACAGTCGCGCCATGCGGCATCTCGATCATCCGGCCGTCGATCTCGACCTTGAGCGGGTTCGCCATCAGGCGGCTTCCTTGAGCCGCTTGGGAAGATGCGCGCCGCTGCGGCCCCAGCGGGGCTCTATCTCACCGGTGACAAGGCACCGTTTGTGCTCGATGTGGTGCACGAATTCGTCGCGGAAATGCTTGATGAAGCTCTTCACCGGCAGCGCCGCGGCGTCGCCGAGCGCGCAGATGGTGCGGCCGGCGATGTTGTCGGCGACGTTGTCGAGGAGCGCGAGGTCCTCCATGCGCCCCTCGCCGTTCTCGATGCGATTCACCACCCGGTAGAGCCAGCCCGTGCCTTCGCGGCAGGGCGTGCACTGGCCGCAGGACTCCTCGAAGTAGAAGTACGACAGGCGCTCGAGCGCCCGCACCATGCAGGTGCGCTGGTCCATCACGATGACCGCGCCCGAGCCGAGCATCGAGCCTGCCTTGGCGATCGAGTCGTAGTCCATGTCGGTGCGCATCATCACGTCCGCGGGAAGCACGGGCATCGATGATCCGCCGGGGATCACCGCCTTCAGCTTGCGCCCAGGGAGCATCCCGCCGGCCATCTCCAGCAGCTTGGCGAACGGCGTGCCGAGGCGTACCTCGTAGTTGCCCGGGCGGCTGACGTGGCCGGTGACGGAGAAGAGCTTGGTGCCGCCGTTATTGGGCTTGCCGAGCGCGAGGAAGGCGTCGGCGCCGCGGCGCATGATCCACGGCACCGCGGCGAAGGTCTCGGTGTTGTTGACGGTGGTCGGCTTGCCGTATAGGCCGTAGCTCGCCGGGAACGGCGGCTTGAAGCGCGGGAAGGCCTTCTTGCCTTCCAGCGACTCGAGCATCGCCGTCTCTTCGCCGACGATGTACGCGCCGTAGCCCGGAACCGTGTACAGCTCGAAGCTGAACTGCGAGCCGAGGATATTCTTGCCGACATAGCCGGCGGCGTACGCCTCGGCGAGCGCCTCCTCGAACTGTTCGTAGATCTCCCAAACCTCGCCGTGGATGTAGTTGTAGCCGGCGCTCGCACCCATGGCGTAGCCGCCGATGATCATGCCCTCGATTACCGAGTGCGGGTTGTAGCGCAAGAGATCGCGGTCCTTGCAGGTGCCGGGCTCGCCTTCGTCGGAGTTGCACACCACGTACTTCGGGCGGGGAAACTGCCGCGGCATGAACGACCACTTGAGGCCGGTGGGAAAGCCCGCGCCGCCGCGGCCGCGCAGCGCCGACTTCTTTACCTCTGCGATGATGTCTTCCGGCTTCAGCTTATCGCTGAGGATGCGCTTGAGCGCCGCATAGCCGTCGCGCGCCTCGTAATCCTTGAGGCGCCAGTTCTGGCCGTCGAGGCCCGCCATCAGGATCGCGTCGGGACCGTAATCGAGCATTACTTCAACTCCTCGAGCAGCCGGTCCAGCTTGTCATTGGTCATGTAGTCGCGCATCTTCTTGTTGTTCAAAAGCAGCACGGGCGCCATGGCGCAGGCGCCCATGCACTCGCCCTCCTTCAGCGTGAAGCGCCCGTCGGGCGTCGTCTCGTTGAAATCGATGCCGAGCTTCTCGCGCAGGTGATCGGCCGCGTGCAAGGCGCCCTGGAAGCCGCACGGCAGGCAGGTGCACAGCGTGAGCGTGTATTTGCCCACCGGCTCGGTGTTGAACATCGTGTAGAAGCTCGCCACCTCCTGCACCGCGACGGGCGGCATGCCCAGGTACTGGGCCACGTACTCCATCACCTCGGGCGAGATCCAGCCCTTTTCGTCCTGCGCGACGGCGAGCGCGCTGATCACGGCCGATTGCTTGCGCTCCGGCGGGTACTTCGCGATCTCGCGATCGATTTTCTGCAGCGACTCGGCCGACAGCATCAGAGCTCGCCCTTCCAGTAGTCGACGTTCCCCGAGGAAGCCTCCGTCGAGTGGCGCCACTTGCCGTCGTAGGCGATGATCTTGCCGGAGTCCGGGTACTCGCAGACCTCGGGATCGCGCATCGTGCTGACCGAGAGATAGCGCAGCTCCGCGTCCGAGTCGTTCACGATCTGGTGCGCCGTCTCGGGTCCGCCCACCGGGCAGCAGATGATGTCCCCGGCGCGGATGCGCCGCGTTTCGGAGCCGTAGCGCAGCGTGCCGGTGCCGGAGAGGACGAAGAACATCTCTTCCTGCGAGCGGTGGCTGTGGAAGGGGCAGGCGCGCTTGCCCGGCGGCACGATGTCGTACGAGTACCCGAGGTCGCGGGCGCCGACCCGCGGCCCGATGCGCGCGCCGCGCGAGGCGAACTGGTCTCCCCTGGCGAACTCCTCGAGCTGGAGCTCGTCGAGGTTGATCACGTTGTTCAACGGTCGATCTCCCCGAACACGATGTCCTGCGTGCCGATGATCGCCACCGCGTCGGCGATCATGTGACCGCGCGCCATCTCGTCGAGCGCGGCGAGGTGCGGAAAACCCGGGGCGCGCAGCTTGAGCCGGTAGGGCTTGTTGGCGCCGTCGGAGATGAGGTAGACGCCGAACTCGCCCTTCGGCGCCTCGACCGCGGCGTACACCTCGCCTTCGGGGACATGCATGCCCTCGGTGACGAGCTTGAAGTGGTGGATGAGCTGCTCCATGCCGAGCTTCATCTCCTCGCGCGACGGCGGGGCGATCTTGTGGTCGTCGACCATCACCGGCCCGGGGTTCCTGCGCAGCCAGTCGATGCACTGCTTGATGATGCGATTGGACTGGCGGAACTCCTCGATGCGCACGAGGTAGCGGTCGTAGCAGTCGCCGTTCTTGCCGACCGGGATGTCGAACTGCATGCGGTCGTAGACCGCGTAGGGCTGCTTCTTGCGCAGGTCCCATTCGATGCCCGAGCCGCGCAGCATCGGGCCGGTGAAGCCGAGCGCCAGCGCGCGCTCGGGCGAGACGACGCCGATGCCCACGGTACGCTGCTTCCAGATGCGGTTCTCGGTGAGCAGCGTCTCGTAGTCGTCGACGTACTTCGGCAAGCGCTCGGTGAAATCCTCGAGGAAGTCGAGCAGCGAGCCCTGCCGGTTCTTGTTCAGCTCGCGCACGTCCTTCTCGTTCTTCCACTTGGACGCCTGGTACTGCGGCATGCGCTCGGGCAGGTCGCGGTACACCCCGCCCGGGCGGTAATAGGCCGCATGCATCCGGGCGCCGGAAACCGCCTCGTAGGCATCCATCAGGTCTTCGCGCTCGCGGAAGCAGTAGAGGAAAACCGTCATCGCGCCGATGTCGAGCGCATGCGCGCCGAGCCAGAGCTCGTGATTGAGGATGCGCGTCACCTCGTCGAACATCGTGCGGATGTATTTCGCGCGCTCGGGAATATCGATGCCGAGGAGCCGCTCGATCGCCATGACGTAGGCGTGCTCGTTGCACATCATCGAGACGTAGTCGAGCCGGTCCATGTACGGCACGGACTGCAGGAACGTCTTGTGCTCGGCGAGCTTCTCGGTCGCGCGGTGCAGCAGACCGATATGCGGATCGGCGCGCTGGATCACCTCGCCGTCGAGCTCGAGCACCAGGCGCAGCACGCCGTGCGCCGCCGGGTGCTGCGGCCCGAAGTTCAAGGTGTAGTTGCGGATCTCCGCCATCTATTTGTCGGTGTCGGCGTAGTGCTGTTCGCGCACGATGCGCGGCGTGACCTCGCGCGGATCGATGGTCACCGGCTCGTAGATCACGCGCTTCTGCTCCGGGTCGTAGCGCATCTCGACGTGGCCGGAGAGCGGGAAGTCCTTGCGGAAGGGATGCCCGACGAAGCCGTAGTCGGTGAGGATGCGGCGCAGGTCCGGATGTCCCTCGAAGATGATGCCGTAGAGGTCGAACGCTTCGCGCTCGAACCAGTTGGCGGCCGGCCATACCTCGACGAGCGATGCCACCGCCGGGAACTCATCATCGGGGCAGAAGGCGCGCAGGCGCAGGCGCACGTTCTTGCTCACCGAGAGCAGATGCACCACCGCCGCGAAGCGCGGGCCTTCGCGCGGCCGGTCGCCATAGGCGGCGTAGTCGACGCCGCAGAGGTCGATCAGCTCCTCGAAGGCGAACTCGTCGCGCAGGCGTTTCGCGATCGCAAAGTAATCGGCGGCCGGCAGCTCGAGCGTCAGCTCGTTCAGCCGCTCGCGCGGCTGCAAGCCGGCCTGCACCAGCGCGTCATGGAGCTTCAGCAGCCGGGGCGTCATCTAACGAGCGATCGTGTTCGTACGCTTGATCTTGTTCTGGAGTTGCACGATGCCGTAGAGCAGCGCCTCCGCGGTGGGCGGGCACCCGGGCACGTAGATGTCGACCGGCACGATGCGGTCGCAGCCGCGCACCACGGAATACGAATAGTGGTAGTAGCCGCCGCCGTTGGCGCACGAGCCCATCGAGATCACCCAGCGCGGCTCGGCCATCTGGTCGTAGACCTTGCGCAGCGCCGGCGCCATCTTGTTGCACAGCGTACCGGCGACGATCATGACATCGGACTGCCGCGGACTCGGGCGGAACACGACGCCGAAGCGGTCGAGGTCGTAGCGCGCGGCGCCGGCGTGCATCATCTCCACCGCGCAGCACGCGAGCCCGAAGGTCATCGGCCAGAGCGAGCCGGTGCGCGTCCAGTTGATGACCTTATCGAGGGTCGTGGTGGTGAAGCCTTGTTGCAGTACGCCTTCTATTCCCATTCCAATGCACCTTTCATCCACTCATAGATGAAGCCCACGGTGAGGATCGCGAGGAACAGCATCATCGAGAGGAATCCCGCAAAGCCGATGTCGTTGATCACCGTGGCCCACGGGAAAAGGAAAGCGATCTCCAGGTCGAAGAGGATGAAGAGGATCGCGACCAGGTAGTAGCGCACGTCGAACTTCATGCGCGCGTCCTCGAACGCCTCGAAGCCGCACTCGTAGGGCGAGAGCTTCTCCGGATCGGGGTTGCTCGGCGCCAGCAGCTTGCCCGCCAGCGGCAGCGCGACACCGATGGCGATGCCGACCAATAGGAAAAGCAGAATCGGAAAGTACTCAGCGAGCATGGCTTGTGGTGCCCACGAGCAGACTCGAACTGCTACGGCTTTTTAGGCCACTAGCCCCTCAAGCTAGCGTGTCTACCAATTTCACCACGTGGGCACGAAATCACAATTATCCCCTAAAAAATCACTGCGGTACCTGCTTCTCGGGTGCGCCCGGCGCGCTCGGCTGCGACTGCGGCGCGCTGCTCGTCTCGGGCGCCGCCGCGGGCTTCGCGGGCTGCGCCGGCGGTTGCTCGCGCTGGCGGATCACGTCGATCACGCCGCCGCCTTCTGCCGCGGGCTTCCTGGTCGCGGTGTACGCGAGCGCGAGGCTCAAGACGAAAAACACCGCTGCAAGGACCGCCGTGGTGCGCGACAGAAAATTCGCCGAGCCGGTGGCGCCGAACAGGCTGCCCGAGGCGCCGCCGCCGAAGCCCGAGCCCATGTCCGCGCCCTTGCCGTGCTGCAGGAGCACGAGCCCGATGATCGCGAGCGCAACGAGTACGTGAAGCACGATTAAAACGGTAGTCAGCATTCTCCAGTCACCTCTTTGCGCCTGCGGCCGCGCGCAGGATCGCCAGGAAATCCGCCGCCACGAGCGAGGCGCCGCCGATCAGGCCGCCGTCGACGTCCGGCATCGCGAAAATCGGGGCAGCGTTCTGCGGCTTCATGCTGCCCCCATACAGAATCGTCGTGTCCCTCGGCAGCCGCTCGCGCAGGAACGCGTGCACCTCCTGCGCTTGCTCGGGCGTCGCATTGCGCCCGGTGCCGATCGCCCATACGGGTTCATACGCCACCACGCCCCCGCCAAACGCCACTGCGCCCAGCTGGCGCGCCACCACCTCGGTGGTGCGGCCGGCATCGCGCTCGGCGAGCGTTTCGCCCACGCACAGGATCGGCGTGAGGCCGGCTTTGCGCGCCGCGGCGAATTTCGCCGCCACCTGCGCATCCGTCTCGCCGTAGAGCTGCCGGCGCTCCGAGTGCCCGACGATGACGTAGCGGCAGCCGAACTCGGCGAGCATCGCCGCCGACACTTCGCCGGTGTAGGCGCCCTGCGCGTGCTCGGCTACGTTCTGTGCGCCCCACGCAATCGGCGTACCGCGCAGCCGCTCGGATACCTGGGCAAGATACGGATACGGCGGGCAGACCGCGCATTGCGCGCCTGCGGCATCCGCACCCGCGGCGATGGCGTCCAACAGCGCACGGATCGACTCCCGGCTGCCGTGCATCTTCCAGTTGCCGGCAACCAGCCGGGTGCGTGCCATGCGTGTGAATTTTACCGCATCGCACTATGCGCCCCGCAGATTGCGCTTAACACAGGCTGCGCAAAATGCGCTGCACCCAGGGCGAAGCGGCAGAGTGGGGAGATGCTACGGTCTGCAACGCCGTCGACGTTGGTTCGAATCCAACCTCCGCCTCCACAATTTTTTCCGGTGAATTAGTTCTCGCGGGCTAGGCGCTGTCCCCAACGCGTCATCAATTCAGGTTATAGTCAGAACCGCACGAGGGATTGCCCGATCGCCGAGCGAGCGCCGATAGCTCGCCGGGGTCGGCAAGCCCCTTGGGCATCTCCTCTCTACAATCTTCGGGCCCCTGCGGCTGTCATTCGCCGACAGCCTGCACGGCGAGCTGCCCGATGTGAAAATCGCGTGCATGGACAACCACGCGCATGCTCACGCGCATACGGGTGATGCGCTGCGCATCGCCACGGCGCTAACCATCGCCTTTGCGGTCGTGGAAGCGCTGGGCGGCTGGTGGACCGGGTCTCTCGCGCTTCTGTCAGACGCCGGCCACATGCTCACCGACGGCGCGGCGCTCGGCCTCAGCGCGCTCGCCGCCTGGATGGCGCGCCAGCCGCCGTCGACGCGCCATTCCTATGGCCTGGGGCGCGCCGAGGTGGTCGCGGCACTCGTCAACGCCGGGGCCATGCTGGTCATCGTGCTCGCCCTCGCCTACGAGGCGATCGTGCGCCTGCAGAACCCGAGCGCCGTGAACGGCCCCGTGGCTGCGCTGATCGCCGCGGCCGGGCTGGCGCTCAACCTCTGGGTGATGCGGCGCCTGGCGCCGCACGAAGACATGAACACGCGCGCGGCGCGCCTGCATGTCATGGGCGATGTGGCGGGCTCGGTCGCGGCGCTCGTCTCGGGCGCGCTCATCGCCCTCACCGGGTGGACGCGCGTCGATCCGCTCGCCTCGCTCGTGATCTGCGCGCTGATCGCGTTCTCGAGCGTGCGGCTGCTGCGCGAAAGCCTGCACGCCCTGATGGAAGGCGTGCCGCGCGGCATGTCGGTCGAAGCGATCGGCGGCGAGATGGTGCGCGTGGAGGGCGTGCTTTCGGTGCATGACCTCCATGTCTGGACGCTCTCGGGGAGCCGCACCGCGCTTTCCGCGCACGTGGTGGTGCGCAGCCTTGGGCAATGGGACCGCACGCTCGTCGAGCTGCAGCGGCGGCTGCACGAGCGCTTCGGCATCGACCACGTTACGCTGCAGCCGGAGACCGGGACGCGGCCGCTGGTACGGCATTGAGAAATGCGGGTATTCTTGCGGCGATAAGGCGCGTCCAGGTAACGCGCCGTGGCAATGCGGGGGTGTCGTTCGCAAGGGATGAAGCGCGTTCTGGTGGTGCATTTTTCCCAGACCGGCCAGCTCGCACGCGTGGTGCGGGCGCTCGTGGCGCCGCTTTCAGAAGCCGATGACGTGCAGCTGGTGGAGGAGATCCTCCGCCCGCGGCAGCCCTATCCCTTTCCCTGGCCGTTCTGGCGCTTCCTCGACGCCATGCCGGAAAGCGTGCTGCTCGAAGCGCCCGAGCTCGAGCCGCTCGGCGTGCGGCCCGACGAGCACTTCGACCTCGTCGTGCTCGCCTACCAGGTCTGGTATCTCGCGCCGGCAGGTCCCGCTACCGCGTTCCTCAAGAGCGATGCCGGCCGCGCGCTACTGCGCGATCGGCCCGTAGTGACGGTGATTGCCTGTCGCAACCTGTGGCTCACGGCGCAGGCGACCGTGCAGCGCCTGATTCGCGCCGCGGGCGGCGCGCTGCGCGACAACGTCGTTTTCACCGACCGCGCGGGCGTGCTCGCGAGCTTCATCACCACCCCGCGCTGGCTCCTCACCGGCAAGCGCGAAGGTCTCTTCGGCCTGCCGCCGGCCGGGATCGCGGATAGCGATATCGCGAATGCCGGGCGCTTCGGGCGTGCGCTGCTCGGCGCGCTGCGCGCCGGGCGCGAGCGCGGCGGGCCGCCCCTGCTCGCGGGGCTTGGTGCGGCACCGGTGGATGCGAGGCTCATGTTCAGCGAGCGCGCCGGCCGACGCGCCTTTGCGGTGTGGGCGCGGCTCATCCGGCTCGCGGGTCCGGCGGGCGCGTGGACTCGTCTTCCGCTGCTCGCGCTGTTTTGCGTTTACCTCGTGGCGATGATCCTGGTGGTCGTGCCGCCCAGCCTGGTCGCACGGCGGCTGTCGGGACGCTGAGCGTGCAAGCGGGCGGTGCCGTCTACATCACCCGGAGCGCGGTCTGCCTGCCGAACGCCCCGGTCGACAACGACGCCGTCGAAGCGGTTCTCGGGCAGGTCGGGCCGCGGCCCTCGCGCGCGCGGCGCGTCGTGCAGCGCTCGAACGGCATTCGGCGCCGCCACTACGTCATCGACCCCGCCACTGGCCGGCAGACGCACACCAACGCGACCCTGACGGCCGAGGCGGTGCGCGGCCTGCTCGGCGACGGCTTTGCGCTCGAGGACCTGGCGCTGCTCGCCTGCGGGACGTCCAATCCGGACCAGTTGATGCCGAACCATGCGGTCATGGTGCACGGCGAACTCGGCGGGCCGCCCTGCGAGGCGGTCGCCACCGCCGGCGTCTGCGTGTCCGGCGTGACAGCGCTCAAGTACGCCTGCATGGCCGTGGCGACCGGCGCCGCGCGCAACGCGATCGCCACCGGCTCTGAGACGGCTTCGCCCGGGCTGCGCGCACACAACTACGAGCACACCGACGACGCGGCGGCGCTCGAGGCCGAGCCGCAGCTCGCGTTCGACCGCGATTTCCTGCGCTGGATGCTGTCGGACGGCGCGGGCGCGCTGCTGCTGGAGCCGGCGCCGCGTCCGGGGCTCAACCTGCGCATCGAATGGATCGAGATCTTCTCGTATGCGCACGAGCTGCCCGCCTGCATGTACCTCGGCGCGAAGAAGGAAGCCGACGGCAGGCTGGTCGGCTGGACGCAGTTTGCGCCACACGAGCGCGAGGCGCAGGCGCTCTTCGCTCTCATGCAGGACGTACGGCTGCTGAACCATGCCGTCGCCGACTACACGCTGGTGAAACCGCTCGCGCGGCTGAAAGCGCGCCGCTCGCTCGAGGCCGACGAGGTGAGCTGGTTCCTGCCGCATATGTCGTCGGAATACTTTCGCCCGCAAATGGCCGAGGGCCTGGCGCGCGCCGGCCTGCCGATCCCGCCGGAGCGCTGGTTCACCAACCTCGCCACGGTAGGCAACACCGGCTCGGCGGCCTTCTACCTGATGCTGGATGAGCTCGTGAAGAGCGGTCGCGTGCGCGCGGGCGAGCGCCTGCTCGCCTTCGTGCCCGAAAGCGCGCGCTTCTCGAGCGCCTTCATCTCGCTGCGCGCGCACGCGCATGCGTGAGCGCGACGTGCCGCAGGAGGGCAACGCGACGCTCGCGGGCCATCGCAAGGCGGTCTACGCGGTGGGCGAGGACGGCAAGCTCCGCATCGTCCCTTCCCGCGGCTGGGAGGTCGAGGAGGTGGTGACGCGCCAGGCGGTCGAGGACCTCGAGCGCCGCGCGCGCGAAGCGCGCGACCGCGCGCTCGCCGGCGCCGCCTCGCCGCTCGAATACCACATGTACCGCGCGCGCATGGATCTCGCGATGCTCGCGGCCACCGCCGGCATCTGGCGATGGCGCGTTCGGCGGCACCTGCGGCCGCAGGTCTTTGCGCGCCTCCACGTTCGCCTGCGCCGCCGCTACGCCGACGCGCTCGGCGTCACGCTCGAGGCGCTGGCGCGCGTCGATTGATGCGCTTCCAGCACATCCACGCGTCGCACTGCGAGTCCGGCGTCATGTCGTCGCTCCTGCGCCATCACGGCCTCGCGCTCTCCGAGCCGATGGCATTCGGCCTCGCCGCGGCGCTGGCATTCGCGTACCTGCCTTTTATCCGCCTCAACGGCCTGCCCCTCATCGCCTACCGCATGCCGCCGGGCACGATCGTGCGGGCGCTGGACCGCAGCCTCGAGCTCGGCGTGCGCTTCGAGACGTTTCGCTCGTCCGAGGCGGGGATGGCGCGTCTCGACGTGCTG
>JACXTT010004616.1_pt1 | contig 20406 bp, 14 predicted proteins | sample 9270951 | NCBI WGS metagenome assembly JACXTT01 (sample SAMN15532306, study PRJNA645909) | rock metagenome | isolation source: weathered quartz diorite | place: Puerto Rico | collected 2017-06-21
CACGTGCGTCATCGCCGCCGTCAGCGTCGTCTTGCCGTGGTCCACGTGACCGATCGTCCCCACGTTCACGTGCGGCTTGGTCCTCTCAAATTTACCCTTCGACATGATGTGGTCCTTCCCTGCTACTTTTTTCCCGGGGGATTCTTGTCCGGATTGTCGCGATTGATAATTCCGTCGGCGATGCTCTTCGGCGCCTCGGCGTAGTGCTTGAACTCCATCGTATAGGTCGCGCGGCCCTGGGTGAGCGAGCGCAACTGCGTCGAGTACTGGAACATCTCTGCAAGCGGCACTTCGGCGCGAATCGCCTTGCCCGCGCCGAGGTCCTCCATTCCCTGGATGACGGCGCGGCGCGATGACAGATCGCCCATGACGTCGCCCATCTTCTCCTCGGGGGTCTCGACCTCGACCAGCATGATCGGCTCGAGCAAGACGGGACTCGCTTTGCGCATCCCGTCCTTGAAGGCGAAGATCGCCGCCATCTTGAACGCCTGTTCCGACGAGTCGACCTCGTGGTAGGAGCCGTCGAACAGCGTCGCCTTGACGTCCACGACGGGAAAGCCAGCGAGCACGCCGTCCTGGAGCGCTTCGTCGATCCCTTTCCTCACAGCCGGGATGTATTCGCGGGGCACCCTGCCCCCTTTTATGCCGTCCACAAATTCGTAGCCCGCGCCGTGGGGCTGCGGATCGAGCTTCAGCCACACGTGGCCGTATTGACCGCGTCCGCCGGACTGACGGATGAACTTGCCTTCCTGTTCGACCGACTTCTTCAAGGTCTCGCGATACGCGACCTGCGGAGCACCGACGTTCGCTTCCACGCCGAACTCGCGCTTCATGCGGTCCACGATGATCTCCAGATGCAGCTCGCCCATGCCGGAGATGATCGTCTGGCCCGATTCCTCGTCGGTGTGCACGCGGAACGACGGGTCCTCCTGCGCGAGGCGATGGAGCGCGACGCCCATCTTCTCCTGGTCGGCCTTGGTCTTGGGCTCGACTGCCACGTGTATCACCGGTTCGGGGAACACCATCTTCTCGAGAATGATGACCTCGTCCGGATCACACAGGGTTTCGCCGGTCGTGACGTCCTTCAGGCCCACCGCAGCGGCGATGTCTCCGGCGCGCACTTCCTTGATCTCGTCGCGCTGGTTGGCGTGCATCTGCAGCAAACGTCCGATGCGTTCCTTTCTGCCGCGCACCGAAGTGTAGACCGTGTCTCCCGAATTCAGCACGCCCGAATAGACGCGGAAGAACGTGAGCTGCCCTACATAGGGGTCGGTCATGATCTTGAACGCGAGCGCGGAGAACGGCTCCTCGTCCCCGGGCTTGCGCGTGTCGGGCTTGCCGTCGTCGTCCTGGCCCTTGACCGGGGGAATGTCTACGGGAGCGGGCAGGTAATCGATCACCGCATCGAGCATCGCCTGCACGCCCTTGTTCTTGAAGGCCGAGCCGCACAGCATCGGCACGATCTCGTTCTTGATGGTGCGGAGGCGCAGCCCCTTCTTGATGTCATCGTTCGAGAGATTGTGACCCTCGAGATACTTGTGCATGAGCTCATCGTCGGCCTCGGCGGCCATTTCGACCATCTTCTCGCGCCATTCCTTGGCCTCGGCGAGAAGGTTCGCGGGAATGTCGCGCATCTCGTACTTCATGCCTTGGGATGCGTCGTCCCAGTAAATGGCCTTCATGCGCACGAGATCGACTACACCTTCGAATTTTTCCTCCGCGCCGATAGGAATCTGGATCGGCACAGGATTGCCTTTCAAGCGCGTCTTGATGTGCCCATAAGACTTGAAGAAGTCGGCACCCTGTCGGTCCATCTTGTTGATGAACGCAAGGCGCGGCACGCCGTACTTGTTCGCCTGGCGCCAGACAGTTTCCGATTGCGGCTGCACGCCGGCCACCGCGTCGTACACCATGCAGGCGCCGTCGAGCACGCGCATCGAGCGCTCCACCTCGATGGTGAAATCGACGTGACCGGGCGTGTCGATGATGTTGATGCGGTGCTCGGGCATGTTGTTGTCCATGCCCTTCCAAAAACAGGTCGTCGCGGCCGATGTGATGGTGATGCCGCGCTCGCGCTCCTGCTCCATCCAGTCCATGACCGTCGCGCCGTCGTGCACCTCGCCCATCTTGTGGGAAACGCCGGTATAGAAAAGAATGCGCTCGGTGGTCGTGGTCTTGCCGGCATCGATGTGGGCGCTGATGCCGATATTGCGGTAACGGTCGATGGGGGTCTTACGGGCCACTTGCAGCACCTGGAATTCCTAGAACCGGTAATGCGCGAAGGCCTTGTTGGCCTCGGCCATGCGGTGAACTTCCTCGCGCTTCTTCATGGCGCCTCCGCGGCCCTCGGCCGCTTCCATCAGCTCGCCCGCGAGGCGTGCGTCCATGGATTTCTCGCCGCGCTTTTGCGCCGCCTCGCGGATCCAGCGCATCGACAGCGCGGCGCGGCGCACCGGGCGCACTTCGACCGGCACCTGGTAGTTGGCGCCGCCCACCCGGCGGCTTTTTACTTCGACCATGGGCTTCACGTTCTGCACCGCCTGGCTGAACACTTCGAGCGGGTCCTTGCCGCTCTTCGACTTGATCGTGTCGAACGCGTCGTAGACGATATGCTCGGCGACCGATTTCTTCCCGCGGGTCATGAGGACGTTGACGAACTTGGCAACGTCGGCATTGCCGTACTTCGGGTCGGGCAGGATCTCGCGCTTGGGGACTTCTCTGCGTCGCGGCATGGGGGACTTTCCGGAGCTCAGGCGGCCTTGGGTTTCTTCGCGCCGTATTTGGATCGGCCTTGCTTGCGGTCCTTGACGCCCTGAGTATCGAGACTGCCGCGCACGATGTGGTAGCGCACGCCGGGCAGGTCTTTCACCCGGCCTCCCCGGATCAGCACCACCGAGTGCTCCTGCAGATTGTGGCCTTCCCCGCCGATGTAGCTGATCACCTCGAACCCGTTGGTGAGGCGCACTTTTGCGACCTTGCGAAGGGCCGAGTTCGGTTTCTTCGGCGTGGTCGTATAGACGCGCGTGCACACGCCGCGCTTCTGCGGCGAGCCGGCGAGCGCGGGAACCTTGCTCTTGGCGGGCAAGCGAGTGCGCGCATTACGCACCAACTGGTTGACTGTCGGCATTATTTTGCGTTCCAAAAAAGACCGGGACGGCCCGTCTGCGAAAAACGGCCGCCCCGCGCAGTTCGAAGAGGGCGGATTTTAGCGGGAAAAGCGGTCAATGGTCAACAACTTATCTCGATTTCTCGCGCGTGCTTTGAGACAGCGGGCTTCCCTCTGAAAGAGGGTAGCATTGGGCAGCTCACAGGGCCCGCCCACGGATCATTCGATGACCAGCCCCTTGTTTCAGCCCATCTCGTTGCGGGGCCTCGCGCTCGAGAACCGCATCATGGTATCGCCCATGTGCCAGTATTCCGCGATCGACGGCAGCATGACCGACTGGCATCTGGCGCATCTGGGAATGCTCGCCAATTCGGGCGCGGGGCTCCTGTGCTTCGAGATGACCGATGTCGAGCCGATCGGCCGCATCACACCGGGCTGCTCGGGTCTGTATTCGGACGCAAACGAGTCGGCGCTCGCCCGAGTGGTCGAGCTCTGCCGCGCCCACGGACAGGCAAAACTCGGCATCCAGCTTGCCCATGCCGGCAGGAAGGCCTCGACCAGCGCGCCCTGGGACTCGAGAAAATCACTCGGCCCGGAGGACGGCGGTTGGCAGCCGGTCGCCCCTTCCGCTGTCGCGATGGGCGAAGGCGAACTGCTGCCGCGCGCGCTCACCCGCGCCGAAATCCAGTTGCTCGTCGCGAAATTCGCCGATTCGACGCGCCGCGCACAGCGAATCGGGTTCGATGCGATCGAGTTGCATTCGGCTCACGGCTATCTCATGCACGAATTCCTTTCGCCGCTCTCGAACCGGCGCGACGACGAGTACGGCGGCTCGCTCGCCAACAGGATGCGCTTTCCGCTTGAAGTCTTTTCCGCCGTGCGCGCGGCGTGGCCGGAGCACAAGCCGCTCGGAGTGCGCGTCTCGTGCACCGACTGGATCGAGGGCGGATGGGACCTCTCGCAGACCATCGTTTTTGCCCGGGAATTGAAGAGCCTCGGCTGCGATTGGATCGATTGCTCGAGCGGCGGGCTGATGAAGAACCAGGCGATTCCCGTCGCGCCCGGCTATCAGGTGCCCTTCGCCGAGCGCATCCGCAAGGACGCGGGCGTCGCTACCATCGCGATCGGCCTGATCACCGAAGCCGGACAGGCGGAGAGAATCATCGCCGAGGGCAAAGCCGACATGGTTTCGCTCGCGCGCGGCTTTCTCTGGGATCCCCGATGGGCCTGGCACGCCGCGCAAGAACTGGGTGCGACGCCGCGCATCCCGCCGCAATACCTGCGCGCGCGACCCGCCGCCCGCGCGGATGTTTTCGGCGAACGCCGGCAAAGCGGGGCCTGAGCGCGGGAGAGCCCATGGGCGCCAGGAAGAATCCGAATAAGCCGCGGGATTCGAACGAGGAGCTGCGGCGGTGGGAAGAGCGATTCGAGAGCCTGATCGAGCTCTCCTCCGAGTGGTATTGGGAGCAGGACGAAGACCACCGTTTCACCCTGGTGACGGGCAGCTCCGCGGGGCACGGCGGCATCGACCCGAAGAGATTCCTCGGGACCTACCGCTGGGACCGCGGCGCCGTTCCGGTGGGCGACGGCGGAAGCTGGGACAAGCACAAGGCCGTCCTCGAAGCGAAGCAGCCCTTCAGCGATTTTCTCTTCAAGCGCACCGATTCGAAGGGCGATGTGCGCACCATCAGCACCAGTGGCCAGCCCGTCTTCGACGACAAGGGGCGCTTCCGCGGCTACCGCGGCATCGCGAAGGACGTGACCACGAGCCGGCGCGCCGAGCAGTTGCTGGCGCTCGAGCACGCCGTGAGCCGGCGCTTCGCCGATGCGGAGAGCACCGCCGGGGCGCTCGAAGCCGTGATCCACGCTATATGCGAGACCGAGAACTGGGAGTGTGGGCGCTATCTTCGCGTGGACGAACGAGCGGGGGTGCTTCGTTGCGTCGAGGCCTGGGGAATCCAAACCGAGGCCATTCAACGCTTTCTCACGTCGTCACGTAGCGTGACCTACGCACCTGGTGCGGGTCTGGCGGGCCGGGTATGGCAGGCGGGCCAGCCATTATGGCTGGCCGATGTCGGTAAGGATCCGCGCGCTGCCCAAATATCGCTCATTCGCGAAATCGGCTTGCATGGAGCGATTTTTTTCCCGGTGATGACAGAAGGGAAGACGATCGGCGTGCTGGCCTTCAACAGCCGCGAGGTGCGCGAACCGGAGGAGCGCTTGCTGCAGGCGTTGCGCGTGATCGGCAGTCAGATCGGTCAGTTCGTGCAGCGCAGGCAGGCTGAAGACGTGCTGCGTGAGAGCGAGGAGCGTTTCCGCAGCCTGACGGTGCTCTCCTCCGACATGTACTGGGAGCAGGACGATCAATTCCGCTTCACGACCATGAGCGGAACCGGATCGCAGCGGGTCAACGTAAAGACCTTCCCGGCAATCGGCAAGAAGCGTTGGGAGCAGAACTACATCAACATGACCGCCGATGCCTGGGCCGAGCATATCGCGCTGCTCGAGGCGCACAAGCCGTTCCGCGACATGGAATTGTGCCGGCTCGACGAGACCGGCAAGAAGATCTGGATCAGCATCAGCGGCGAGCCGGTGCTCGACTCGAGCGGCACTTTCACGGGCTATCGCGGCGTCGGCAAGGACATCTCGGAGCGCAAGCTGGACGAGGAGCACATCCATTTCCTCGCGAATCACGACGCGCTCACGTCGCTGCCGAACCGCGCGATGTTCAACGACGTGCTCACTCTCGCGATTCAGAACGCGCGCCGTTATGAGCGCAATTTTGCGGTGCTTTTCATCGACCTGGACCGCTTCAAGAACATCAACGACACGCTCGGCCACGAGGCCGGGGACAAGCTGCTGCAGGAGATGGGCACGCGCCTTTCCACTACCGTCCGATCGAGCGACGTCGTGGCGCGACTCGGTGGTGACGAGTTCGTGGTGCTGGTCCAGGAGGTGAGCGAGGCGAAGCAAGTCTCGGCGGTGGCGCGCAAGGTCCTTTCCGCCCTCGTGAAGCCCATGACGATACAGGGACAGGAGTGCCTGGTGACGGCGAGCATCGGCATTTGCATGTATCCGGCCGAGGCGCAGGACGAGCAGTCGTTGATGAAGAACGCCGATATCGCCATGTACCGTGCGAAGGAGGACGGCAAGAACACCTACAAGTTCTACTCCGAGGAGATGAACGTCCATTCCTTCGAGAGGCTGGCCCTGGAGACGAGCCTGCGTCGCGGCCTGGAACGCAACGAGTTCTTCCTGCACTACCAGGCGAAGCTGGACCTCAATACTGATCGGATCACCGGTGTTGAAGCCCTGGTGCGCTGGCAGCATCCCGAGATGGGGATGGTGCCTCCCGCACAGTTCATCCCGCTCGCCGAGGAGACCGGGCTCATCGTGCCGATCGGGAAATGGGTGCTGAACACGGCCTGCGCCCAGAACGTCGCCTGGCAGCGGGAGGGCCTGCCGCCGTTGTGCATGGCGGTGAATCTGTCGGCCCGCCAGTTCGCCGATGAAGACCTGGTCACGGACATCGCTGCTGCGCTGGAAAGCTCGCGGCTGCAGCCGGACCTGCTCGAGCTCGAGCTCACAGAAAGCATGGTGATCCAGAACGCCGAGCGGGCGGGCAAGGTGCTCGCGGAGATCAAGAAGATGGGCGTGCGGCTCGCCATCGATGACTTCGGCGTGGGTTATTCGTCGCTCACGCACCTCAAGCGGTTTCCGATCGACACGCTCAAGGTGGACCGCTCCTTCATCCGCGACCTGCCGCAGGACGCCGAGGACCGGGCGCTCACCGAGGCGATCATCGCCATGGGCAAGAGCCTCAAACTCACCGTCGTCGCAGAAGGGGTCGAAACCCTCGAGCAGCAGACGTTCCTGCACGACCACGCCTGCGACGAGATGCAGGGCTTCTTTTTCAGCAAGCCCATTCCGAGCGATCAGTTCGCGGAGTTGCTGCGCCAGCGCATCCAGGCGCCGAAGCAGTAGGCAGAGTGCTCGCCCCGGCGATCCGGGGCTCGGTCAATCCGCCTTCAACCCGGCCCGGCGGACGACCTCGCCCCACTTCGCGATTTCCCGCTTGATGTAGTCCGCGAATTCCTCCGGCGTGCTCGTCGCCGGGTCGGTGGCCATCGCCGCAAGGCGTTCTTTCAGGTCCGGCGCGTGCATGGTTTTCACGAGCTCGGAATTGAGCCGCGTGACGATCGCCTTCGGCGTGCCCGCGGGCGCGAGGATTCCGTACCAGGTGGTGACTTCGAAATTCGCCAGCCCGGCTTCGGCGACTGTAGGCACCTCGGGCAGCGCGGCCGCTCGCTGCGGCGCAACCAGGGCGAGAGCTCTCAGTTTTCCCGCCTTGATGTGCGGGGCTGCCGCCGGGACGCCGATCACAACCAGATGGATCTGGCCCGAGAGCACGTCGTTCATAGCCAGGTTCACGCCCTTGTAAGGCACGTGCACGAGCTTCACTCCGGCCACGATGTTGAAGAGTTCCCCGGCAAGATGGTTGGAAGTGCCGCTGCCGCCGGAGCCGAAGTTCATTTCTCCGGGCTTCGTCTTCGCGAGCCGGATGAATTCCGCGAGCGTGACAGCGGGGACCGAGGGATGGGTGACCATGACGTTCGGCACCGTGGCGACGAGGCTCACCGGCGCGAAATCCTTCACCGGATCGTAGTTGAGCTTGGAGTAGAGGGACTTGCTGATGGCGAGCGAAGGCGCGACCAGGACGATCGTGTAGCCGTCGGGAGCGGATCTGGCCGCGGCTTCGGCTCCCACGTTCCCGCCCGCCCCGCCGCGATTTTCCGTCACCACGGGTTGGCCGAGGCTCGCGGTCAAGCGCTCCGCTATGATTCGACCCAGGATGTCCGTACCGCCGCCGGGCGGGAACGGGAGAATGAATCGAATGGGCTTGCCCGGCCAGGCGTCGGTGGTCTGGGCCGGGGCGGGCCAGGGCGCGAGCGCGGCTCCCAGCACCGCCAACGACGGAAAGCGGAGCAGCGCCCGGAGGAGCTTTCCGCCCACAGCCTTGCCGCCGGCGCCTCAGGCGTTCTCGATGTGCGCGGCCGCTGCCGCCGCTTCGGCCTCGGCGGCAGGCGTACCTTCCTCGAACAATTGCGCCGGCGGCGCGTTCTTGCGCGCGTTGTGGTACGCCATGCCCGTTCCCGCCGGGATGAGCCGGCCGACGATGACGTTTTCCTTGAGTCCGCGCAAGTCGTCCTTCTTGCCCATGATCGCCGCCTCCGTGAGCACGCGCGTCGTTTCCTGGAACGAAGCGGCCGAGATGAACGAGTCGGTCGACAAGGACGCCTTGGTGATGCCGAGCAGCATGTAGCTGTAGGTCGCCGGTTTCTTGCCTTCGGCCTGCACCTTCTCGTTCTCCTCGAGCACGTCCGCGCGCTCCACCTGCTCGCCCGGGATGAAGCGTGTGTCGCCCGCGTCCTCCACCTGGATGCGCCTGAGCATTTGCCGCACGATGACTTCGATGTGTTTGTCGTTGATCCTGACCCCCTGGAGGCGATATACGTCCTGCACTTCGTCCGTGATATAGCGTGCGAGCGCCTCGACGCCCTGCAGGCGCAGGATGTCGTGCGGATCGGCGGGACCGTCGACGATGAATTCGCCCTTGTTGACGACCTGCCCGTCGTGCGCCATGACGTGCTTGTCCTTGGGGATCAGGTACTCGTGCGAGATACTCTCCAGATCGGTGATGACCAGACGCTGCTTGCCCTTGGTGTCCTTGCCGAAGGACACCGTTCCCGTGATCTCGGCGAGCAGCCCCGCGTCCTTGGGCGAGCGCGCCTCGAAGAGCTCCGCAACGCGAGGCAAACCGCCGGTGATGTCGCGGGTCTTGGAGGTCTCCTGCGGAACGCGCGCGAGCACCTCGCCCACCTGCACCTGCTGGCCGTCCCGAACGGTGATGAGCGAGCCGACCTGGAACGTGATGGTGATGGGATGGTCGGTGCCGGCGATGCGAATCTCCTCGCCCGATTCGTTCAGCAGTTTCACTTGCGGGCGTAGGCCCTTGCCCGCCGCGGCGCGGCGCTTGGGATCGATCACGACGAGCGTCGAGAGGCCCGTCACCTCGTCGATCTGCTTGGCGACGGTGACGCCCTCCTCGATGTGCTCGAAGCGCACGCTTCCGCCGTACTCCGTGATGATCGGGCGGGTATGCGGATCCCACGAGGCGAGCGTCTGCCCCGCCTTCACGGGCTTGCTGTCGGCGGCGAGGAGCGTTGCGCCGTAGGGCACCTTGTGGCGCTCGCGCTCGCGGCCGTTGTCGTCGGTGACGAGCACTTCGCCGGTCCGGGAGATCACCACCTTTTCGCCCTTCGGGTTGGTGACGTAGCGTATCTGCGGGGTGAAGCGCACGGTGCCGTTCGACTTCGCTTCCACCTGATTCGCCGCGGCGGCGCGCGAGGCCGCTCCTCCGATGTGGAAGGTGCGCATCGTGAGCTGGGTTCCCGGCTCACCGATCGATTGCGCCGCGATCACGCCGATCGCCTCCCCGACATTGACGAGCGACCCTCGTGCGAGATCGCGCCCGTAACACTTGGCACAAAGGCCCCAACGCGTATCGCAGGTGAGCGGAGTGCGCACCCGCACTTCGTCGATACCGAGCGCTTCGATGTTCTCGACCTCGTCCTCGTTCAGAAGCGCCGCAGCGTTGTACAGCACTTCCTGAGTTTCAGGGTGGAGCAGGTCGGAGGCGGTGACCCGCCCGAGGATGCGCTCTCTCAGCGCCTCGACCACTTCGCCTCCTTCGACCAGAGCTTTCATGGCAACGCCGTTGGTCGTGCCGCAGTCTTCTTCGGTGACCACCAGATCCTGGGTCACGTCCACCAGGCGCCGCGTGAGATAGCCCGAGTTCGCCGTTTTCAGGGCGGTGTCGGCGAGGCCCTTCCGCGCCCCGTGCGTCGAGATGAAGTACTGCAGCACGTTCAGTCCTTCGCGGAAATTGGCCGTGATCGGCGTCTCGATGATCGAGCCGTCCGGCTTGGCCATCAGGCCGCGCATGCCGGCAAGCTGCCGGATCTGGGCCGCGGAGCCGCGGGCGCCCGAGTCGGCCATCATGTAGATGGAGTTGAACGACTCCTGCTTGACCTTTTGGCCCTTGCGGTCGGTCACGTCCTCCGAGGAAAGCTGGTCCATCATCGCCTTCCCGACCTGGTCGCCGGCGCGGCCCCAGATGTCCACGACCTTGTTGTAACGCTCGCCCACCGTCACCAGGCCCGAGGTGTACTGCGACTCGATTTCCTTCACTTCGGTCTCGGCGGAGGCGATGAGATCGTGCTTCTGGACCGGCACGAGCATGTCGTCGACGCAGATCGATATTCCCGCGCGCGTGGCAATGGTGAAGCCGGCCTGCATGAGTTTGTCGGCGAAAATCACCGTTTCGCGCAGACCGCAGCGGCGGAAAGCCGCGTTGATGAGCCTGGAGATCTCCTTTTTCTTGAGCGCCTTGTTGATCAATTCAAAGGGTAGGCCGACGGGAAGAATCTCCGAAAGCAAGGCGCGGCCGACCGTGGTCCGGTGGCGCACGAGCCTTTCGACTTTTTCTCCGCTGGAGCCGAAATCAGCTTCGCGGATGCGCACCGTAACCCCGGCGTGCAGCTCGACCTTCCCGGAGTCGTACGCACGTGCCACTTCGGTCACGTCGGCGAACACCATGGCTTCGCCCTTGGCATTGACGCGCTCGCGCGTGGCGTAGTAGAGCCCCAGCACGATGTCCTGCGAGGGCACGATGATCGGGTCGCCGTTCGCGGGCGAAAGGATGTTGTTCGAGGCGAGCATCAGCGTCCTCGCCTCCATCTGCGCTTCGAGCGACAGCGGCACGTGCACGGCCATCTGGTCGCCGTCGAAGTCGGCGTTGAACGCCGCGCACACCAGCGGGTGCAGCTGGATCGCCTTGCCCTCGATCAGCACGGGCTCGAAAGCCTGGATACCGAGGCGGTGCAGGGTCGGCGCCCGGTTCAGCATCACCGGGTGCTCGCGGATCACCTCTTCGAGGATATCCCACACGACCGGAGTCTCGGCCTCGACCTCGCGCTTCGCGGCCTTGATGGTCGTGGCGATGCCCTGCATCTCGAGCTTGTTGAAGATGAAGGGCTTGAACAGTTCGAGCGCCATCTTCTTGGGCAGGCCGCACTGGTGCAGCTTCAGCTGAGGGCCCACCACGATCACCGAGCGGCCCGAGTAATCGACGCGCTTGCCGAGCAGGTTCTGGCGGAAGCGCCCGCCTTTGCCCTTGATCATGTCGGCGAGCGACTTCAAGGGGCGCTTGTTGGCGCCGGTCATCGCCTTGCCGCGGCGGCCGTTGTCCAGCAGCGAGTCCACGGCTTCCTGGAGCATTCTCTTTTCGTTCCTGACGATGATCTCGGGCGCTTTCAGCTCGAGCAGCCGCTTCAGCCGGTTGTTGCGGTTGATGACGCGGCGGTACAGGTCGTTCAGATCGGAGGTCGCGAAACGCCCGCCGTCGAGCGGCACCAGGGGCCGGAGCTCAGGCGGCAGCACCGGAAGCACCTCCATCACCATCCAATCCGGCTTGATGCCGGACTTCTGGAAGCCTTCGAGGACCTTGAGGCGCTTGGCGAGCTTCTTGATCTTGGTGTCGGAGCCGGTGCTCTCGAGCTCCTTCCTCAAGGAATCGATCTGCTCGCCGAGGTTGATCGCGCGCAGAAGCTCGCGAATCCCCTCGGCTCCCATGCTGGCGGAGAAATCGTCGCCGTGCTCCTCGATCTTGCCGAGGTAGTCCTCCTCGGAGAGGAGCTTCGCGCGCTTGATCTTTTCGTCGTTGACCATGCCCGCGTCGGTGACCACGTAGGCTTCGAAGTAGAGGACGCGCTCGATGTCCCTGAGCGTCATGTCGAGCACCAGCCCCAGGCGCGAGGGCAGGCTCTTCAGGAACCAAATGTGCGCGACGGGGCTGGCGAGCTCGATGTGCCCCATGCGCTCGCGACGGACCTTGGCGAGCGTGACCTCGACACCGCATTTTTCGCAGATCACCCCGCGGTGCTTCAAGCGCTTGTACTTACCGCACAGGCATTCGTAGTCCTTGATCGGCCCGAAGATCTTGGCGCAAAACAGGCCGTCCCGCTCCGGTTTGAAGGTGCGGTAGTTGATCGTCTCGGGTTTCTTCACTTCGCCGTAGGACCACGAACGGATCTTTTCCGGCGACGCGATCCCGATCTTGATCGCGTCGAACTCCTCTTCCTGCGTGACCTGCTTGAACAAATCGAGCAGTGCTTTCATGTATTACTCCGGTATGGCGTTCAATTGAGTGAATTTCGCCCGATTCAGAAACGTTCCAAGTCGATGTCGATGCCCAGCGACCGGATTTCCTTCACCAGGACGTTGAAGGACTCCGGCATTCCCGCGTCGATCTTGTGGTCGCCCTTGACGATGTTCTCGTAGACCTTGGTGCGGCCGTTGATGTCGTCGGATTTGACCGTGAGCATCTCCTGCAGCGTGTACGAGGCGCCGTAGGCTTCGAGCGCCCAGACCTCCATCTCGCCGAATCGCTGTCCGCCGAACTGCGCCTTGCCGCCGAGCGGCTGCTGGGTCACCAGGCTGTACGGACCAGTCGAGCGCGCGTGCATCTTGTCGTCCACTAGGTGGTGGAGCTTCAGCATGTGCATGAAGCCCACGGTCACCTGCCTGTCGAAGGCGTCGCCGGTTCGGCCGTCGTGCAAGCTCACCTGACCTGCGCGCGGCAGCCCCGCCGCCTCGAGCATCTCCTTGATCTCGGTCTCGGAAGCGCCGTCGAAGACGGGCGTCGCAAACGGCACCCCTTCCCTCAAGTTCCCTGCCAGGGTGATCACATCGTCGTCGGTGAGTGCGCCCAGGTCCTCGGGCTTGCCGCCGTGGTTGTAGATGCGGTTGAGGAACTTGCGCATCTCCGCTGCCTTGGTGCCCGCCTTGAGCATCTCGCCGATCTTCAGGCCCAGGCCCTTGGCTGCCCAACCCAAATGGGTTTCGAGAATCTGCCCGACGTTCATGCGCGAAGGCACGCCCAGCGGATTGAGGACGATGTCGACCGGGGTGCCGTCGGACATGCACGGCATGTCCTCGACCGGCACGATCTTCGAAATGACGCCCTTGTTCCCGTGGCGGCCGGCCATCTTGTCGCCCGGCTGCAGACGCCGCTTCACCGCGACGTAGACCTTCACCATCTTCTGCACGCCGGGTGGAAGCTCGTCGCCCTGCGTCAGTTTCTTCTTTTTCGCCTCGAACGCCGCGTCGAACCTCACCCGGGTCTGGGCTAAACTTTCCTTCAGGCTCTCCAATTGCTGCGCGGCGTCCTCGTTCGCCAGGCTGATTTCGAACCAGTCGTGGCGCTCGACGCCCTCCAGGTAGGATTTCGTGATCTTGGTCCCGCGGACGAGTTTCTTCGGCCCCTTGTTGGCAGTCTTGCCGATCAGCAGCCGCTCGATCCGCTCGAAGGCGTCGCCCTCGACGATGCGCATCTGGTCGGCGAGGTCCTTCTTGTAGCGCTTCAGCTCCTCATCGATGATCTGCGCGGCGCGCTTGTCGCGCTCGATCCCTTCCCGGGTGAACACCTGCACGTCGATCACCGTTCCGGAGATTCCGGAGGGCACGCGCAGGCTCGTGTCCTTCACATCGGAAGCCTTCTCTCCGAAGATCGCGCGAAGCAGCTTTTCCTCGGGAGTAAGCTGGGTCTCCCCCTTGGGCGTCACCTTGCCCACAAGAACGTCGCCCGCTTCGACTTCCGCTCCGATGTATACGATACCGGACTCGTCAAGCCTCGAGAGTTGCGCCTCGGACAGGTTCGAGATGTCGCGTGTGATCTCCTCGGGCCCGAGCTTGGTGTCGCGCGCCACGACCGTAAGCTCCTCGATGTGGATCGAGGTATAGCGGTCATTCGCCACGACGCGCTCGGAAATCAGGATCGAATCCTCGAAATTGAAGCCGTTCCAGGGCATGAAGGCGACCAGCATGTTCTGCCCCAGCGCGAGCTCGCCCATGTCGGTCGAGGCGCCGTCAGCCACCACGTCGCCCTTGGCGATGCGCTCGCCCGGCTTCACCAGGGGTGTCTGATTGATGTTCGTGTTCTGGTTCGACCGCGTGTATTTCACTAGGTTGTAGATATCGACGCCAACGTCTCCCGGGACGGTTTCGTCATCGTTGACGCGCACCACGATCCTGCTTGCATCGACGTAGTCGACCACACCGCCGCGCAAGGCCTGAACCGCCGTGCCCGAGTCCACCGCGACAGTGCGCTCGATCCCCGTGCCGACCAGAGGCTTCTCCGGCCGCAGGCAGGGAACGGCCTGGCGCTGCATGTTCGAGCCCATCAGCGCACGGTTGGCGTCGTCATGCTCCAGGAACGGGATGAGCGAGGCCGCCACCGAAACGATCTGCGAGGGGGCCACGTCCATGTACTGGACGCGGTCCGCGGTCGCCAGCGTGAACTCGTTCTTGAAGCGACAGGAAACCAAGCCATCGACGAGCTTGCCGTTCTTGTCGATTTGCGCGTTCGCCTGCGCAATGACGAAGTTGCCTTCCTCGATCGCAGAGAGAAAATCGATCTCGTTCGTGATTTTTCCGTTTACGACCTTCCTGTACGGCGTCTCCAGAAACCCGTACCGGTTGGTGCGGGCGTAGAGCGCGAGCGAGTTGATCAGGCCGATGTTCGGACCCTCCGGCGTTTCGATGGGACAGACCCGGCCATAGTGAGTCGGGTGCACGTCTCGCACCTCGAAGCCCGCGCGCTCCCGCGTAAGGCCCCCCGGCCCCAGGGCCGATACGCGCCGCTTGTGCGTGATTTCCGAAAGCGGGTTCGTCTGGTCCATGAACTGCGACAACTGGCTCGAGCCGAAAAACTCCTTGATCGCGGCCGAGATTGGCTTCGCGTTGATGAGGTCGTGCGGCATGAGATTTTCGGACTCCGCCTGCGAGAGGCGTTCCTTGACGGCCCGTTCCACGCGCACCAATCCCGCGCGAAACTGGTTCTCGGCGAGCTCGCCCACCGAGCGCACGCGCCGGTTGCCGAGATGGTCGATATCGTCGATCTCGCCCCGCCCGTTGCGCAACTCCACCAAGATTCCTACGACGGCGAGGATATCGTCGTTCGACAGAGTCCCGAGGCCTTCGGCGCCCTGCGAGCCGACCCGGGCATAGAACCGGCGCAGCCAGCCGGGGGTCTTGTCCTCGATTTTCTCCGGGTAGGCGCGGCGGTTGAACTTCATGCGGCCGACTGCCGATAGGTCGTAGCGGTCCTCCGAGTAGAACAGGCCGTTGAACAGGGTCTCGACCGCATCTTCCGTGGGCGGCTCGCCGGGGCGCATCATGCGGTAGATGGCGACGCGCGCCGCACTTTGGTCGGCGGTTTCGTCGATCTTCAGCGTTTGCGAGATGTAACCGCCCTGATCGAGGTCGTTGGTGTAGACGGTCTTGATCGTCTCGATGCCCGCTTCAGCGAGCTTCGCGAGCAAGGATTCGGTGATCTCGTCGTTTGCGTTGGCGAGTATCTCGCCGGATTCCTTGTTGATGACGTTGTGCGCGAGCGTGCGGCCCATCAGGAACTCGTCCGGTACCGCCATCCGCTTCATTCCCGCGGCTTCCATGTCGCGGATGTGCTTGCCGGTGATGCGCTTGTCCTTCTGCACGATCGTCTTGCCCGCCTTGTCGACGAAGTCGAAGCGCGCGACTTCGCCGCGCAGGCGCTCGGGCACCAGTTCGAACTGGTTGCCGCTCTTGGCGAGCTGGAAGGTGTCGAAATCGTAGAACGCCGCGAGAATGGCCTCGGGAGTCATGCCGATCGCCTTGAGCAGGATCGTCACCGGCATCTTGCGCCGGCGGTCGACGCGGAAATAGAGGTAGTCCTTCGGGTCGTATTCGAAGTCGAGCCACGAGCCGCGATACGGGATGATGCGCGCGGAAAAGAGCAGCTTGCCCGACGAGTGCGTCTTGCCGCGATCATGCTCGAAGAACACGCCCGGGGAGCGGTGCAGCTGGCTGACGATCACGCGCTCGGTGCCGTTGATGATGAACGAGCCCGTCGTCGTCATGAGCGGAATCTCGCCCATGTAGACTTCCTGCTCCTTGACCTCCTTCACCGTAGGCTTGGAGGCCTCTTTGTCCATGATGGTGAGGCGCACCTTGGCGCGCAGGGGGCTCGCGTAGGTGAGCCCGCGCTGCTGGCATTCCTTGACGTCGAAGGGCGGCTCACCTAGCGAGTAGCTGACAAATTCGAGCCGCGCGTTCCCGGAGTGGCTGGAGATCGGGAAAATCGAGGTGAACGCCGCTTGCAGGCCCTCGTTCTTGCGTTTTTCCGGAAGCACTGCCGCCTGCAGGAAAGCCGCGTAAGACTCGAGCTGGGTCGCCAGGAGAAACGGCACGCTCAGCACGCTCGCGCGCTTGGCGAAGCTCTTGCGGATGCGTTTTTTCTCGGTAGATGAATAGGGTGCGGCGGTGGTCATGGACACTCCGTCTCGAGGCCAGAGGGAAGGGGACAGGGAGCGGCCCGGAAAGTTCCGCCCCCTCTCACCTGCACTCCGCGCAGTGAAAACTCCTGAACCACAGAGATCACGGAGCACACGGGGAGAAGCCGAAACGACTCTCCGTGCCCCCTGTGCGCTCTGTAGTGCAAGATCGTTTGGACCTTCGTTACTTGATCTCGGCCTTGGCGCCGGCGTCGATCAACTTCTTCAAAATCGCTTCCGAGTCCGCTTTGGATACGCCCTCCTTGACGGGCTTGGGCGCTCCATCCACCAGGTCCTTGGCTTCCTTCAGCCCGAGCCCGGTAAGTTCGCGAACGGCCTTGATCACGTTGACCTTGTTTTCGCCTGCCGCGTTGAGCACGACCGTGAACTCGGTCTTCTCTTCGACCGCGGCCGCAGCGCCTGCCCCGCCTGCCGGAGCGGCCGCCGCGACCGTCGCCGCGGCCGCGGACACGCCGAACTTCTCTTCAAGGTCCTTGATCAGCTGCGACAGCTCCAACACCGACATGTTGGAAATCGCATCCAGAATCTCTGCCTTTGCTACGGACATTTCGTTTCTCCTGAATCAGTTTCTTTCCGGTAGGGTAGCCGCATTACTGCGCGCTAGCTGCATGCCGCTTGTAGTTCCGACATAAACCCGAAGGTTAGTCTTCACTGCAAAAGCGCCGCATCTAAGACGCTGCGGCGCGTTTGTCGCGCACCGCCGCGAGCGTGCGCGCAAAGCGCGCCGGCACCTCGTTCAGCGTCCGCGCAAACTGCGCGATCGGCGCCTGCATCGTTGCCAGCAGCTTCGCGAGCAGCTCCTCGCGCGACGGCATGAGGGCGAGCGCGGTGACCTCCTTGGCGGAAATCACTGCGTTCGGCACGGCGCCGGCGCGGATGACGAGCTTCTCGTTCGCTTTGGCGAACTCGTTGAGCACCTTGGCGGTCGCCACCGGATCGGGCGAGATGCCGTAGACGAGCGGTCCCTTCATGTGCTGGGACAGCCCGGCAAACGGCGTGCCTTCGACGGCGCGGCGCGCCAGGGTGTTCTTGAGGACGCGCAGGTACACGCCCGACTTGCGCGCTTTCGCGCGCAGCTCGGTCATGCGGCCCACTTCCAGACCACGGTACTCTGCGACGACAACCGTCTTCGCCTTCGCCAATTGCGCGGCGACTTCGGCGACCATCGCCTTCTTCTTGTCGAGATCGAGACCCAAGGTCTACCTCCAATTTGTCAAAAGCCGCCCGTCGTCGAGACTTGCGGCACCCACGGCGACCTTGCACTCAGGAAAATCCTGTATGGGGCTCGCCATCTGCGTAGGACGGAAGGACGCTTCAACATCGATTTCTCCTGCCGATTGAACCTTTCGGTTCCTACGGTCTTTGATAACCCAGCGCACGCCGTACAGGCCGCGCGATGGCCCAAAGCTCTCTACGTCCGGCGCAGGCGCCGGACGTTCGTAAAATCCAATCCGCGCGAGCGAGGATCCGATATCCATATCAGCGCTGCGCCGTCGCCCCGCCGCCAAAGCTCCCCACGTCCACGCGCACCCCCGGCCCCATGGTCGAGGAGACCGACACCTTGCGCAGGTAAAGTCCCTTCACGTTGGAAGGCTTCGACTTGTTGACCGCGTCGACCAGGGCCACCAGATTGTCGCGCAGCTGCTCCGGGGTGAAAGAAGCGCGCCCGATGGAGCATTGGACGACGCCGGACTTGTCGGCGCGGTACTGCACCTGGCCGGCGCGCGCATTTTTCACCGCCGCCGCGACATCCGGCGTCACGGTCCCCACCTTCGGGTTGGGCATCAACCCGCGGGGCCCCAGGATCTGACCCAATTGCCCGACAACGCGCATCGTGTCGGGGCTCGCGATCACGACGTCGAAGTCGAGCTTCCCCGCTTTGACGCTTTCGGCGAGATCCTCCATGCCGACGATGTCCGCGCCCGCGTCCTTTGCCGCCTTCGCCTTGTCGCCCTGGGCAAACACCGCGATCCGTATCTTCTTGCCCGTTCCCGCCGGCAGCACGACCGATCCGCGCACGGTCTGGTCGGATTTCTTTGCGTCGATGCCGAGATTGATCGCCACATCGACGGCCTCGTCGAACTTCGCGACCGCCGCCTGCTTGATGATCTTCAGGGCATCGAGCACCGGGTAATTCCTGTTGTGCTCGCGCAGCTTCGCCCAGGCTTGTTTCCGCTTCGGGAGCTTGCTCATTTCACGCCCTCCACGGTCACGCCCATCGAACGCGCACTGCCCGCGATAGTGCGCACCGCCGCGTCGAGATCCGCGGCGGTCAGATCGGGCATCTTGGCTTTCGCGATCTCCTCGGCCTGGGCACGCGTGATATTTCCCACCTTGTCGGTGTGCGGGGTCTTGCTCCCCGACTCGATTCCCGCCGCTTTCTTGATGAGAACGGTCGCGGGCGGAGTCTTGATGATGAAGCTGAAGCTCTTGTCCTGGTAAGCGGTGATGACCACCGGCAGCATCAGGCCAGGCTCGACTTTTTGCGTCTGCGCGTTGAACGACTTGCAGAATTCCATGATGTTCAGGCCTCGCTGCCCGAGCGCCGGCCCGATCGGCGGGCTGGGATTGGCCTTGCCCGCCGGCACTTGCAGCTTGATGAATCCGACTACCTTCTTAGCCATCTCGCTCTCCTAGTGGGTCCGTGCGAGCGCGAGTCAGCGCTCTCCCCGATCGCCTCACGCCTTCTCGACCTGCCCGAATTCCAGCTCCACCGGCGTCGCCCGCCCGAAAATCGTCACCGACACGCGCAGCTTCGACTTGTCGTAGTTCACGTCTTCGACCGTGCCGTGGAAATCGGTGAACGGGCCTTCCCTGACCCGTACCGCCTCGCCGATCTCGAACAGCACCTTGGGCTTGGGCTTTTCCACGCCCTCCTGCATCTGCTGCAGGATGTTCTTCACCTCCTTCTCGCTGATGGGCGGCGGCTTCCTGCCGTGCGCCCCGCCGACGAAACCCGTGACCTTGGGCGTGTTCTTCACGAGATGCCAGGCATCGTCGGTCATGTCCATTTCCACGAGCACGTACCCGGGAAAGAACTTGCGCTCCGAGATGTTCTTCTGCCCGCCCTTCATCTCCACGACTTCCTCCGTCGGCACCAGGATCTTGCCGAATTTCTCCTGCATGCCCGCGCGCTGAATTCGATCCAGAAGCGTGCGCTGCACGGATTTCTCGAATCCGGAGTAGGCGTGCACCACGTACCAGCGCTTGGTCGCGTTAGCGGTCATCGCTACTTTTTCCATCCGAGAAGCACGTCGTACATCACGTATTCGAGGCTCTTGTCGGTGAGCCAAAGGAACACCGCCATGGCCACGACGAATGCGAACACCGCGCCGGCGGTCTGCAGCGATTCCTTGCGCGTCGGCCATACCACCTTCTTCGTTTCGACCACCGCCTCCTGGGCGAACACGAAGAAGCGCTTTCCCGGCTCAGTGGTCCATGCCACGACCGTGCCCGCCGCGATGCCGGCAAGCACGCTCGCCACGCGCAGCACCATCGGGCTTTCCGACAGGAAATAAAATCCCGCGATGCCCGCGATCAGCAGCAGGACCGCTATCGCAACCTTGATCTTGTCCGCCATCCGCCTTTAATCGAGCGGGACCGCAGTCCCGCTACGCATCCGTTCCTTGGCAGGCCAAGAGGGAATCGAACCCCCAACCTTCGGTTTTGGAGACCGACGCTCTGCCAGTTGAGCTATTGGCCTGTGTCCCGCCTTCACTCAATAACCTTCGCGACGACGCCGGCGCCCACGGTCTTGCCGCCCTCGCGGATGGCAAACCTCAGACCCTGCTCCATCGCAATGGGTGCAATCAAGCTCACCACCATCTTCACGTTGTCCCCCGGCAT
>JACXTT010004617.1_pt1 | contig 20406 bp, 15 predicted proteins | sample 9270951 | NCBI WGS metagenome assembly JACXTT01 (sample SAMN15532306, study PRJNA645909) | rock metagenome | isolation source: weathered quartz diorite | place: Puerto Rico | collected 2017-06-21
GAGCAAGGCGGCCATTCAGGTCACCTTCACCATCTTCGTCCTGCTCGAGACCTGGCTGGTGCCCGCCGAGGGCTACCTGGTCGACCGCTTCGGACCGAAGTGGATCATCGTGATCGGCGGTGTGCTGTGCGGCATCGCCTGGACCATGAACTCCTTCGCCGATTCCCTGGGAATGTTTTATCTCGCCGCAGCGATCGGTGGCGTCGGCGCGGGCGCGGTGTACGGCACGTGCATCGGCAACGCGGTGCGCTGGTTCCCGGGGCGCCGGGGGCTCGCGGCGGGCCTGACCGCGGCGGGCTTCGGTATGGGCTCCGCCCTCACCATCATTCCCATCGCTCACATGATCAAGAACTCGGGCTACGAGCAGACCTTCCTCACCTTCGGCCTGTTCCAGGGCATCGTGGTGGTGGTGTTCGGCTCGCTGATCGCCGCGCCGGCGGTGAGCATGATGGTTGCGCCGGCCAAGGTGGCGCCCGGGGCGAGCCGCTACCAGGCGAAACCGCTCGAGATGCTCTCGACCCCGGTGTTCTGGGTGATGTACCTCATGTTCGTGATGATGGCGGCGGGGGGACTCATGGCGACTGCGCAGCTCGCACCGATCGCCAAAGACTTCAAGATCGCCGACACACCCGTGAGCATACTGGGTCTCACGATGCCGGCGCTGACCTTTGCGCTCAGCATCGACCGCATCCTGAACGGCCTGACGCGGCCATTCTTCGGGTGGGTATCGGACCAGATCGGGCGCGAGCAGACCATGTTCATCGCCTTCCTGCTCGAAGGCTTGGGCATCATCGCGCTCGCCAATCTCGGCACCGACCCGCTCATGTTCGTGCTGCTCTCGGGAGTGGTGTTCTTCGCCTGGGGTGAGATTTACAGCCTCTTCCCCTCGACGGTGACCGACACCTACGGCGCCACCTATGCGACGACCAACACCGGGCTCATGTACACCGCGAAGGGCACGGCGTCGCTCCTGGTGCCCTTGACGAGTGTCATCGCCGCCAAGGGAAACTGGCATCCGGTATTCATGGCGGCGGCCACTCTCAACATCATCGCGGCGCTGATGGCCATCGTGGTCCTGAAACCGATGCGTAGCGCATACACGAACCGGACTGGGACTGTCGGTGCAACCCCGAATCTGGCGACACGCTGAGGCTTGAGCAACGGCGCTCCTGCGGGAGACTCCCGCAGGAGCGCTCGAGGCGAGCTGGGGAAGCACGCGCGGTTCGGGTTTTGTTGGGCAGGCCGGGCAGGCCGCCCGCCGGGGTCGCAAGCCATTGTTATGGAGGCGTCAATGCCAGAAACGGCGACCAAGCCCGGGGAGAGCCGGGCCACGACCACCGCGGAAGACACGCTCAAGAGGAAAAGCCGCGACGCCGGCGTCATCTCCGGCGGCCACCTGGTCGCGAAGGCCCTGAAAAACGAGGGCGTGGATACCATCTTCACGCTTTGCGGCGGCCACATCATCGACATCTACGACGGCTGCATCGATGAAGGCATCCGCATCATCGACGTGCGTCACGAACAGGTCGCGGCGCACGCCGCCGACGGTTATGCGCGGCAAACCGGCAAGCTCGGCTGCGTGGTGACGACCGCGGGACCCGGCTGCACCAACGCGGTCACGGGAATCGCGACCGCGTTCCGCTCCGAGAGCCCCGTGCTGCACATCGGCGGCCAGGGCGCGCTCACCCAACACAAGATGGGCTCGCTCCAGGACTTGCCGCACGTCGACATGATGTCCCCGATCACCAAGTTCGCGGCCACGGTGCCGAGCACCGAACGGGTCGCCGACATGGTGTCGATGGCGGCACGCGAGGCCTTCAACGGCGCCCCGGGCCCGGTGTACCTTGAAATTCCGCGCGACGTCCTCGACCGCGAAGTCGACATTACCAAGGCGGTCGTGCCCAAGCCCGGTCACTACCGGGCCTCGACCCGCTCGCTGGGCGATCCCCGCGACATCGAGAAGCTCGCCGACATCCTGGTCAACTCGGAGCGGCCAGCGATCCTCTACGGACAGCAGGTGTGGGCGGCGCGCGGGCACGAAGAGGCGATCGCGCTGCTGCGGGGCCTCGACATCCCCGGCTACTTCAACGGCGGCAGCCGCGGGCTCCTGGCCCCGGGCGATCCGCACCACTTCGACCGCACGCGCGGTAATGCCTTTGCCGACGCGGACGTGATCGTCATCGTGGGGACGCCCTTCGACTTCCGGATGGGCTACGGGCGACGCATCAGCACCAAGCTGAAGCTCGTGCAGATCGACATGGACTACCGCACGGTCGGCAAGAACCGCGACATCGATCTCGGGCTCGTCGGCCACCCGGGCGCGATCCTCGGTGCGGTGCTGCAGGCGGCCACCGGCCGCCTCAAGGGCGACAAGCGCCAGGCGCGCAAGCAGTGGATGCAGAAGCTGAGTGAGGCGGAGGCGGCGGCCACCGAGAAGCTGATGCCGCTGTTTAAGTCCAACAACGTCCCGATTCACCCCTATCGGGTCGCTTACGAGCTCAACGAGTTCCTCACCGACAACACCGTTTACATCGGAGACGGGGGCGACGTGGTGACGATCTCCGCGCAGGCCGTGCGGCCGCGGCGGCCGGGGCAGTGGATGGACCCGGGTGCGCTCGGCTCGCTCGGCGTCGGTACGGGCTTCGCAATTGCCGCGGGTCTCGCGAATCCGGGCAAGGAAGTGTTGTGCTACTACGGCGACGGCTCCTTCGGCATGACTGCCTTCGACATGGAGACCGCCAATCGCTTCGGCGTGCCCTACATCGCCGTCATCGGCAACAACTCCGCGATGAACCAGATCCGCTACGGACAGCTCGCCAAGTACGGTGAGGAGCGCGGCAACGTCGGGAACCTCCTCGGCGATGTGCCCTTCGGCAAATTCGCGGAGATGCTCGGCGGTTACGGCGAGGAGGTACGCGACCCGGCGCAGATCGCCCCGGCGCTCAAGCGAGCCCGCGAATCGGTGCCGCGCCTCAAGCGCTCGGCGGTGATCAACATCTGGGTCGATCCGCGCGAATACGCGCCCGGCACCAAGAACCAGACCATGTACAAGTGAGCCATCCGCGCATGGGCAAGGCACTGGACGGCGTGCGTATCCTTGACTTTACGCACGTGCAATCGGGACCCACCTGCACGCAACTGCTCGCCTGGCTGGGTGCCGACGTCATCAAGGTGGAGAAGGCCGGCGCGGGCGACATTACGCGCGAACAGCTGCGTGACATCCCCGGCGTCGACAGTCTCTACTTCACCATGCTGAACCACAACAAGCGCTCCCTCACCCTCGACACCAAGAACGCAAGTGGCAAGCAGGTGCTCGAGCGCCTGGTGAAGCACTGCGACGTGTTGGTGGAGAACTTTGCGCCCGGCGCCCTCGACCGGATGGGCTTCACCTGGGAGCGCATCCAGCAGCTCAATCCGCGGATGATCGTCGCTTCGGTGAAGGGTTTCGGCCCCGGCCCCTACGAGGACTGCAAGGTCTACGAGAACGTCGCGCAGTGCGCCGGCGGCTCGGCGTCCACCACCGGTTTCGACGACGGCCCGCCGCTGGTCACCGGCGCGCAGATCGGCGACAGCGGCACGGGGCTCCACCTGGCGCTCGGTATCGTGGCCGCGCTCTATCAGCGCAAGAGCACCGGGCGCGGGCAGAGGGTGCTCGCCGCGATGCAGGACGGCGTGCTGAACCTCTGTCGCGTCAAGCTCCGCGACCAGCAACGGCTCGCCCGCACCGGGGTCATGAAGGAGTACCCGCAGTACCCGCACGGCAAGTTCGGCACCTCGGTGCCGCGCGCCGGCAACGCCTCCGGCGGCGGACAGCCCGGATGGATCCTCAAGTGCAAGGGCTGGGAGAAGGACCTCAACGCCTACCTCTACTTCATCGCCCAGGCCCCGGTGTGGAAAGAGATCTGCAAGGTGATCGGCAAAGAGGCATGGATCACCGATCCCAACTACGCCACGCCCGATGCGCGCCTGCCGCGGCTGATGGAGGTGTTTGGCGAAGTCGAGCACTGGACGCTCACCAAGACCAAGTTCGAGGCGATGGCGGAGCTCAACAAGCACGACATCCCCTGCGGTCCGATCCTGTCGATGGAAGAGCTGGCCGCGGAACCCTCGCTGCGCGCCACCGGCACCGTCGTCGAGGTCGATCACCCGACACGCGGCAAGTACCTCTCGGTGGGCAATCCCATCAAGATGTCCGACAGCCCCACCGAGGTGAGGCGCTCGCCGCTGCTCGGTGAGCACACCGAGGAAGTGCTGAGGGAGCTGGGATACAGCGAGACCGAGATCCGCTCGCTGCGCGGCGAGAAAGTCATTTGAGGCCGGGCACGCCGCCGGAGTGCGGCCGTGTCGATCGAAGCTGGGAGATGTCATGGGGTATGACAAGACCGCGGTTCGCAAGATTCTCGACCAGGCGAAGGCCGCAGGTCGGAGCGCGCTGACGGCGCCGCAAGCCAAGGGCATCTGCGAGGCCTATGGCATCGCAGTGCCCCGGGAAGGCGTGGCGAGCACCGCCAGCGATGCCGCCCAGCTCGCCACCAAGCTCGGCTTCCCCGTGGTCATGAAGATCGTCTCACCGCAAATCCTCCACAAGACCGAGGCCGGCGGCGTGGTGGTCGGTGTGAAGAGCGCGGAAGCGGCGCAGGAGGCCTTTGCCACCATCGTCGCCAACGCGCGCCGGTACGATCCCAAGGCGCGCATCGACGGGGTGCAGGTCCAGCAGATGCTCTCCGGAGGTCAGGAGGTGATCATCGGCGCCGTGACCGACCCGGCCTTCGGCAAGCTGATCGCTTTTGGTCTCGGCGGCGTCCTGGTCGAGGTGCTGAAGGACATCACGTTCCGCCTGGCGCCGGCGACGCGCGAGGAGGCGCTGTCGATGCTCGATAGCATCGCGGCCGCGGAGATCCTGCGCGGGGTTCGGGGGGCGCCGCCGGTCGACCGCGAGGCGCTCGCGACCTTGATCGTCAACGTCTCGCAGCTGCTAGCCGACTTCCCGGAAGTGTCCGAGCTCGACCTGAATCCCGTGTTCGCCACCTCGAGCGGCGCCGCCGCGGCGGACGTGCGCGTGGTGCTCGATTTCAAGCCGCCCGTAGCGCGCTACCGCCCGAGCCAGGAAGTGATCGTGCGGCAGATGAACCGCATCATGAGGCCCGATGCCGTCGCCGTGATCGGCGCCTCGGCCGAGAACGGCAAGATCGGCAATTCGGTTATGAAGAATCTCATCAACGGCGGCTATCAGGGCGCGATTTACCCGATCCACCCGAGCGCCACCGAGATCCTCGGCAAGAAGGCCTACAAGAGCGTCAAGGACGTGCCCGGAGTGATCGATGTTGCGGTGTTCGCCATTCCGGCCAAGTTCGTCGCCCAGGCGCTCGTCGAGGTGGGCGAGAAGAAGATCCCGGGCGCGGTGCTGATCCCATCCGGTTTCGCCGAGACCGGCAACGTCGCCGGCCAGGAAGAGGTCGTGGCGGTGGCGCGCAAGTACGACATCCGCCTCATGGGCCCGAACATCTACGGTTTCTACTACACGCCCAAAAACCTGTGCGCCACCTTCTGCACCGCCTACGACGTCAAGGGCGGCGCCGCGCTCTCCTCGCAGTCAGGCGGCATCGGCATGGCGATCATCGGCTTCTCGCGCTCGGCGAAGATGGGGGTGTCGGCCATCGTGGGGCTCGGCAACAAGGCCGACATCGACGAGGATGATCTGCTCACCTTCTTCGAGCAGGACGACAACACCCAGATCATCTGCCAGCACCTGGAGGATCTGAAGGACGGCCGCGCGTTCGCCGAGGTCGCCCGGCGCGTCTCGAAGAAGAAGCCGGTCGTGGTGCTCAAGGCCGGGCGCACCAGCATGGGAGCGCGCGCCGCGAGCTCGCACACCGGTGCTCTGGCGGGCAACGACAAGATCTACGACGACGTCTTCCGCCAGGCGGGCGTGATCCGTGCGCGCTCGCTGCGCGATCTGCTGGATTTCGCCCGCGGCATCCCGGTGCTGCCGACGCCCAAGGGCAACAACGTGGTGATCATCACGGGCGCCGGCGGCTCGGGCGTGCTGCTCTCGGATGCCTGCGTCGACAACGAGCTGACGCTGATGGCCATGCCTCCCGATCTCGATGCCGCGTTCCGCAAGTTCATTCCGCCCTTCGGCGCGGCCGGTAATCCGGTCGACATCACCGGCGGCGAGCCCCCGACCACCTACCAGAACACCGTGCGTCTGGGGCTCGAGGATCCGCGCATTCACGCGCTCATCCTCGGTTACTGGCATACCATCATCACCCCGCCGATGGTGTTCGCGCGCCTCATGGTCGAGGTAGTGGATGCCATGCGCGCCAAGGGCATCGTGAAGCCCGTCGTCGCTTCGCTCGCCGGAGACGTGGAGGTCGAGGAAGCGGCCGAATACCTCTATCAGCACGGCATCCCGGCCTACGCCTACTCCACCGAGATTCCGGTCGCGGTGCTCGGCGCCAAGTACCGCTGGGCACGTGGCGCCGGTCTCATACCCGCGGTCTAAAGCTGCGGCACCGGGGGCCACAACCAACCACAGTCAACCAACGAGATGCGAAGCAACGAGAGTCGAACCAACAAACACCACGCTCGAGGAGGGTCTCGCAATGCTAATACCTAAGGTGCCCGCAGCATGGGTCGCAGCGCTCGCGGGAGTGCTGGCCATCGCCGCGTGTCCGACCACAGTCCGCGCCGAGCAGGATGCGACGGTTCAGGAGCAGATCCGCATCCTGAAACAGAAGATCGACGAGCTGAACAAGCAAGTGGAGGATCTGGCGAAGAAGCAGCAGGCGACGGCAGCCGCGGCGGCGGGACCCGCCAAGCCGGCCGCCGCACCTGCGGAGCCGAAGCTCGAGGCGTTCATGAAGGGTTTCTACGGCACCCTGGATGCGTCCATCGACTATACGACCAAGGGCATGAGCGACTTGGTGGCCTATCCGTGGACCTCTCTCGGCGTGGCCGGCGGCCCTCCCTACGTTGCCGGGTCACCAAAGTCGCCCCCGTTCGGGCGGGTCAGCTGGCTCGCGGCGATGTCGAGCAACGGCTCCAACATCGGTTACCGGGGCACCCACAAGATCGGCACGTCGGGCGTGGACTTTATCTACCAGGTATCGACCTCGCTCAACCTGGTGGCCGCGCCGGGTCTGCAGAACACCTGGACCAAATCATCGAACACCGTCCAGGGCGCTATCGGGCTCGGCGATACCTACATCGGCATCCAGGAGAAGGACTGGGGCAAGCTGAAATTCGGCGAGCTGCTGATGCCGTACAGGACCTCCACCGACCGGCTGAACCCGTTCGCCGGGCAGCTGGGGGACATCAGCGTCGTCATGGGCAATACGGGGGGCGACAACCGCGTCGAGTTCGGCACCCGCATGGATCACGTCGTCCTGTACAACTCGCCCACCTGGCAGGGTGTCAGCTTCGATGCCGCGTATGCGTTCGGCCAGAACCCGGATCCCTACAACAATCTCATGCCGCTGGGCTCCCCGGATTGCACCGGATCGAACAACCCGGGTAGCGGAAACCTGTTCCTGAACTGCGATGACGGTGGCTTCAACTGGGCCTTCAGCGCCGACGTGAAGTACGAGACGGGTCCCCTCTATCTCACGGCAGCCTACGAGCTTCACTCGCAGGTGAACCGCAGCAGCGACGGCATCGGCTCGAACAGCCCGTTCTACGCAGCCCTGGCCCCGTGCACGGCCCCGAGCCCTTCCCCGCTTCTCGACTGTGCGGACTTCCTGGCCTTCGCGGCGGAGTTTCCGGGAGCGGCAGCGGTGAGCTCGCCCCCATACAGCACGGCGTTCGACGTCGCCGATGAGTGGGCAATGAAAGTCGGCGGGCAGTACCGCTTCGACTTTGGGCTCACGATCTCCGCCATGTGGGAGCAGATGCACCGCAACGTTCCGGCGGTTATGCAGTTCCAGAACGAGCGCCAGCGCACCGGCGACTGGCTGGCCCTTGACTACGTGTTCAACGGCGGTAACGACCGGGTCGCGATCGGCTGGGCGCACGCCGGCGCGACGCCGGGCGATCCGGGCGGGCAGCACAACTTCAACCCGAACCTGCTCGGCGGCAACCAATCGAACATGTACACCATCGCCTATTGGCACAAGCTCGACAAGCAGCTCACCTTCTATCTCGATGCTGCCGACACGGTCAACGACGGCAACGCGCACTACGACCTGGGCGCCGGCACCCACGCAATCAAGACGGATTGCCACGATGCCACGCACACGATGTTCATCGATTACAGCAGCGCGGGCCCCACGACCTGGGGTGGCTGCCATCCGATCGGAGTATCGACGGGCCTCAACTACAAGTTCTGAGGGCCCAACGGCTCTGAAGGCGCCAACGATCCGCCCTTCCCGGCGGCAACGCCGGGAAGGGCCGTTCTGGCGGTCCGGCGACCGGTGCGGCTGTGATATACAGGATCGAATTGAGTTAGTTTGAGGAGGAACTGATCTTGTCCCGAGTCATGAACCGCATGGCGTATGCGGGGGCTGCAGTGCTCGTCCTGTGCGGCGTGCTCGCGTGCACCACGCCCTCCGGCGAGAGCGACGCTCAGCGGCAGGTTGACCGCGAGACTGCACGGAGCGTGCAGGCAGCGTTGGATGCGGACAGGAAGCTGTACGCCAGGCACATCACGGTTCGGGCCGACAACGGCGTGGTGCGTTTGAGCGGCTACGTCTGGGACCCGCCCGACCTTATCGAGGCCAAGCGCGTCGCCGCGCTCGTCCCAGGAGTCTCCCAGGTCGTGAGCGACCTGGAGCTGGAGCGCAACGGCAGCGATAACTCGGGGATCACGCGCTAGACAACGCCGCCCGGTCCGCACTGCTGAACCGGGAAGAGTCGCGCCGGTCTTACCCCGCTGAGCAGATCGCTCGCGACGGACGGGAGGAGGCTCGTGCCGGTCACGTGGAGATTCGGCGCGTTCCCGGCCGTCTGCGCCGCAGCCGTGCTCGCAGTTGCCTGCTCGACGATGACCCAGCGATCTTCGGCGCAGCGGGCTGCAGACGAGGCGCTCGCTGAAGGTGTCTACGCGGCACTCAATACCGACCCCGTTCATTTCTACCGTCACGTCGACGTGACGGTCGAGGACGGCGTAGCCGACTTGAGCGGCTACGTCTGGAGCGCCGAGGCGATCTACCGCGCCCGGCAGATTGCCCTCCAGGTTCCGGGAGTGACACGGGTGGTCACCAGTCACCTGGAGCTGCAGCGGGATGGGATTCGCAACGGTCGCACCCGATAGGGAGAGCGGCGCGCTCAGGCGAAGATCAGCAGCGAACCCCCGAACAGGATGAGGCTGATGATCAGTCCGATCACGCAATAGCCCATGATGTCCTTGATGCCGAGCCGCGCGATCGCGAGGATCGGCAGCGCCCAGAACGGTTGAATCATGTTCGCGGTTTCCTCACCCATGGCCGTTCCCATGGCCGTGATGGCCGCGCCGACATGCAGCTTGACCGCCGCCGGAATCATGAACGGGCCCTGCACCGCCCAGTGACCGCCGCCGGAGGGCACGAAGAGCGTGATGATGTTGGAGGAAATGAACGACCAGAACGGCAGCGTGTGCTGGGTCGAGAAGGCGACGAAGCTCGCCGCGATGACCCCGGCGAGTCCCGTGCCGGTCATGATGCCCATGATGCCGCCGTAGAGCGGAAACTGCAGCAGGATCGGCCCGACGGTCCTCGCCCCGGACTCGAACGAGCGCACGTAGCGGATCGGGCGCCAGTGGAAGATCAGCCCCAGCATCAGCACAATGAAGATGAAGCCGTTGATGTCGAGGTGGAAGCCCTTGGTGGCGATGGTGTGCCACTCGTAGACGACACCCATCAGCACCAGCAGCACGGTGATCAGCCAGGAGTCCTCGAGCACCGTGGCGAAGTTTCGCGGCCGCGGGCCCTCCTGCGCCACCTCGTCCTGGCGCATGAGCACCTGCGGGTCGACCTTCTTCATGTCCTTCTCCTCCGGGCCCATGAAGTAGAGCACCACGGGCATGAGGATCACGAGCAACACGACCGGGACCAGGTTGTAGGCGGTGAAGATCGTCTCGTCGAACCCGGCGATCTTCCCGGTCACCTTCTCCACGATGTTGAGCGCGCTGCCGTGGGTGGCAGTCGCGAGCGCGATCGAGCTCGAGAGGCCCGAGGCCCACACCATGAAGCCCATGTAGGCGGCGGCCACCAGAAAGCCGAAATCCACATCGCGCAGCCTTTTCGCGATCTCGCGCGCCACCAAGGCACCGACCACGAGGCCGAAGCCCCAGTTGAGCCACGAGCCCACGGCCGCGGCGAGGAACACCGTGATCGCGGCGCCGGCCTGTCGGGACGGGAGCCCCGCGAGCCTGCGCAGCAGCCCCTTGACGATCGGCGTGTCCGCGAGCGTCACCCCGGTCACGAGAATGAGCGCCATCTGCAGCGCAAAGGTCAGGATGTTCCAGATGCCGTCGTACCAGGAATCGATGACTTTCAGCAGTCCGCTCGGCGTCCAGATCAGCGCTGCCGCGACCGTGATGAAGGTCAGGATCACGGCGTAGAGATAAGGGTTCGGTATGTAGCGCTCCGCATAGCGAACGCACAGGCGCGTGAATTGCCGCAGCATGGCTCATGCTCCCCTTGTTATTTATTCAGGCGGCGACCTGTCGGCCTATTCTAGCCGAAGCAGCCCCGCGCGCCGCTCAGCAGGACGATCCAGTTCTGCGCCTCTCGGAGCGCAGGAATTTCTCGCAGTCCTCCAGGCGCAGGCAGCGGCAGCGGAAACTCGTCTCCAGCAGCAGCTTCATGCGCTGCGCGCGGTCCATGAGAGCGTTGACCTCTTCCAACTTGCGTGCGGCGAGCGCGCGCCAGCGCGCCGCGGGCGGCGTCTGCTCGGAGAACCCCGACAGGAACACCCGGGTCTCGCCGATGGTGAAGCCCGCCTCAAGAGCGAGCCGGATGAGATTGATCCGGCCGAACACCGCCTCGCTGTAGCAGCGTTGCCCCGATCGGCGCGGCGGTGCCGGCAGCAGACCGGCCTTCTCGTAGTAGCGCAATGTCGAGGCGGGCACACCCGCCTCGCGTGCCACTTCACCGATCGATAGCTCTCGCATTGGCCGTTCCCGCCCGCTTGACTTAAAGTGCACTTTAACTCGTAGAGTCCGCGAACGGAAGGGCACCCCGCCCTCACGGGAGACGGAACATGACTCAGGCGATGAGTCGCGCCGGCGCGCTGTTCGCGATGTTGGCTCTGCTGGGAGCGCAGCCGGGACGCACGGATGGCGTTGCCGATTACGTTGCCGCGGCAATCGCCGCTCCAAACCGGCCGCCAGAGCAGGTGGCGAACGATGTCCGGCGCCGGCCGGAAGCGGTGCTGACATTCTCTGGCGTCAAGCCCGGCGACCGGGTGGCCGACTTCATGTCGGGCGGCGGCTACTTTACGCGGCTCTTCAGCCACATCGTCGGCAGAAGCGGGCATGTTTACGCGTTTCTGCCCGACGAGCAGCTCACGAACTGCTCCCCGGATGAGGTGGCGGGAACCCAGGCGCTCGAGCACGACGGCAGCCACGCGAACGTGAGCGTGTTGACCGGGCCGGTCAACCAGTTCCGTCCGCCCGAGCCGGTCGACGTGGTCTGGACGTCGCTCAACTTCCACGATCTCTATGATTCGTTCATGGGTCCAGCCGACGTGCCGCGGGTCGTTCGGGCAATGTTCGAGGCGCTGAAGCCGGGGGGCGAGCTGCTCATCATCGATCACGTCGCGGAAGCCGGATCGGGGGTGCGCGACACCGAAGCGCTGCACCGTATCGACCCCGACGTCATCCTCCGCACGGTCGAGGCCGCGGGATTTCGCCTCGAGGCCCAAAGCGATTTGCTGCGCAATCCGCAGGACACACACCAGCTGCGGGTATTCGACCCTCCCGTTCGCGGGCGCACCGATCAAGTGATCCTCAAATTCAGAAAGCCACCGGCGGCGGCGTCCCCGGTGACGGGGCCAGCGGGTCGGCGCGCAGGCTTTTTATGCCTTTGATGAGGAGATTGCGGACACTCGCTGGCGATTTCTGACCACGAGCCAGTTGAGAGCGGCGGCGGCCACCGTGGCGAGGAGGACGCGCGACTCGCTGAAGTCCACCCCGGCCAGCAACACCGCGCAGATCACCACGCCCACGATCGGCAGGAGTGGGCCGCCGGGCACACGGTAGAGGGCCTCCGCGGGTTGCCGCCGCCGCAGGACCGGAACCGCCGCGCAGATCGCGCCGTAGAAGAGCAGCCGCGCCACCGCCGAGAGCGTGACGTTCCAGGTAAAGCTCGCAAACTGCGAGAAGCCCCAGAGCAACAGCGCAAACACCACGATCGAGCGGTGCGGCGTCCTGAAGCGCGGATGGATGGCGGCCAACCAGGGCGGAAAATCGCCGCGCTCGGCGAGCGCGAAGGGGCCGCGGGGGGTCGTCAGCATGTTGGCGCTGAGATAGCCGTAGACTGAGAGCAGCGCCCCGGCCGAGATCAGCGCCGCGCCGGCGGGTCCCATGGCGACGCGGGCGGCGTCAGCGAGCGGACGCACGCTGTGCGCGGCATCCGGGACGACACCCATGACGATGAGCTGCAGCAGCGCGTACAGGCCGGTTAGGATGAGGAGCGCCACGAACAGGGCGAAGCCGGCGTCCCGCCGCGGATCCCGCGCCTCGCCCATCGGGTTGAGCGCCGCCTCGTAGCCGCCATAGGCAAATAGCAGCAACAGCATCGCCCTCAGCCAGCCGTGGAGATCCGCGTCCACCGGCCTAGCCGGGACCCTCGGATGCGTCGCGAGATAGATTGTTCCGGCGACGCACACCACCGCGAGCGCCACCAGCTTCGCGACCACCGTGACAGTGCTGACCCGCGCGCCGGCGCTGACGCCGCGATAGTTGGCCGCCGCCAGCGTCCCGAGGAACAGCGTGATCACCGCCAGTCGCGGGAGTGGTTCGCTCGCCGCCGGCCAGAATTCCCCCAGATAGATGACGAGGAGGTTCACGCCCGCAGCGCACGCGGTGACTCGGCTGAGGAGCATCAGCCAGCCCACCTGCACGCCGACGAAGCGGCCGAACGTGTGGCGCAGGTACAGGTAGGTCCCGCCGGTCTCGCTGAACTGCGATGCCACTTCGGCATAGCAGGCAATAATGACGCCCATGCCGGCGCCGGCGATCAGCACCGCCACCGCGCTCGCACTGCCCACCAGCGCCGCGACCGTCGAAGGCAACCCGAAGATACCGCTGCCGAGGATGCTGTTGACCGCGAGTGCTACCATGCTCCAGCGGCCGATGGCGCGGATGAGTTGTGGCTGCGAGGTACGCGGCGTCTCGTGCGTCATCGCGCCCTTGTAGCACAAAGCCCCGCCCGCAGGCCCGCCCCCCAACTCGAGGAGCCCCCGTGCGCTACTCCTATGCGACGCACCTGGAGTGCAGTGTCAGCAGCGACACCTACGACATCGGAAAGCTCCAGGGTCTGTCGGCGGCCAACAAACCGCTGCTCGCGCGTTATGACCTCGGGGCACTGCGGCGGGAGGTGCGCCGCGATCAGATCGCGGCGCGCCCGGCGGAGCTGTGGCGCTGGCACGAGCTGCTGCCGCTCAGGGATCCCGCCTGGATCGTGAGTCTCGGCGAGGTGCAGACGCCGCTCGTGACTCTCGTCAACAGCCCGCGACGCGCAGGCTTCCTGCCGCCCGTGGTCAAGGATGAGGCTCGACTCCCCACCGGCTCGTTCAAGGCGCGCGGCTTGTCTGTGGCCGTATCGATGGCCAAGGCTCACGGCGCGCAGCGTGTCGCCATCCCTACCAACGGCAACGCCGGCGCGGCCATGGCCGCCTACGCCGCGCGCGCCGGCCTCGAGGCTTATTGCTTCTGCCCGGACGACACGCCTGAAATCAACCTCAGCGAGATCGCGCTGCAGGGGGCGGCGGTGTGGCGTGTCAACGGCCTGATCAACGATTGCGCGCGGCTGATCGAGCTCGGCAAGTCGCGCTTCGGCTGGTTCGACATGTCGACGCTGAAAGAGCCGTACCGCATCGAGGGCAAAAAGACCATGGGACTCGAGCTCGCGGCGCAGACCGACTGGCAGCTGCCGGATGTGGTTTTCTATCCGACGGGCGGGGGCACCGGCCTGATCGGCATGTGGAAGGCGTGGCAGGAGCTGCTCGGTCTCGGTTGGATTTCAGCGCCGCTGCCGCGCCTCGTCGCGGTTCAGTCGACCGGCTGCGCGCCGATCGTGCGCGCCTTCGAGGCCGGAGCCAGCACCGCAACGCCCTGGGAGAACGCTCGCACGATTGCGGCGGGCATCCGAGTGCCCGCGGCGCTCGGTGATTTTCTGATCCTGGGGGCGCTGCGCGAGAGCGGCGGATTCGCGCTCGCCGTGGCGGATTCCGCCATCGAGGCGGCGCGGCATGAAGTCGGAGCCCGCGACGGTCTGCTGCTCAGCCCGGAGGGAGCGGCGACCTACGCCGCATACCTCGAGGCCGCCGCCACCGGCAGGCTGCGCGCGAGCGACCGAGTCGTGCTGCTCAACTGCGCGAGCGGACTCAAGTATCCAATGCCGGGGGTGACGACGCGCATCGATGTGCGGGTGCCGTTCGCAGGCGCCGGCAGCCTCAAGCCGCCGCGCTCTTGAGCTGGTCTCCTACGGGCAGGCGGCGGATGCGCTTGCCCGTCGCGGCGAAAATGGCGTTGACGAGCGCCGGCGCGACCGAGGGAATACCCATCTCTCCGGCGCCGCACGGTGGAAAGCCCGAGCTCAGGAGCTGCACTTCGACCTCCGGCGCCGCCGCCATGCGCAGCAACGGATAGTCTGGAAAGTTCGCCTGTTCGATGCGTCCATCCTTCACCGTGATCTTCAGGTTGAGGGCGGTCGAGAGTCCGTCGACGGTCGCTCCCATCATCTGCGCCTCGAGCCCGAGCGGGTTGACGATCTCGCCGACGTCCGCCGCGCAGACGCACCTCACCACCTCGAGCGCACCCGCCTCCGACACGGCCACTTCGAACGCGTGTGCGACATATCCGCCGTGGGTGAAATGACTGGCGAGTCCGATCCCATGGCCGGCGGAGAGCTTGCGCCCGTAGCCGACCGCGCTCGCCGCGCGGTTCAGCACGGCAGCGAGGCGCCCGGTGTGGAACTTCGGTCCGCCGTGGTCGCGATACGGCAGCTCGCGCGGCGCGCCCAGCAGCTCGAGCCGCAGCGCCAGGGGATCGATGCTCGCGGCTCGAGCGACCTCGTCGATGAAGCTCTCCACCGGAAACGCCGCGAACGTCGGCAGCGGGGCACGCCACCAACCCCGTGGGATGCTGAACTCGACGGGGAGAAACTCCGACAGGTAATTCGCGACACAGCCGGCCGGGAAGCCGTCGGGGTCGACACACCCGATCCAGTCGTTCTCGTCCTCCATGCCCGCCGCGCGGTACTTGCGCGCCGTGGCGGCGACTCGATGCGCCCATCCCGTGACGCGGCCCTGGGCATCGAGCGTCGCCGTGAGCTGCTGCAGACCGAACGGCCGGTAGAAATCGTTCTGCAGGTCGTCCTCGCGGGTCCAGGCAACCTTGACAGGCACCCCGGCCTTCTGCGCGACGAGCACTGCTTCCGCCACGAAGTCATTCTGCAGCCGGCGGCCAAAGCCTCCCCCGACGCGCGGCAGCCGGATCTCGATGTCCGCGCGGGCAATGCCGGTCATCGCGTGAATCATCTGCGATGCGCCGCCGGGGCTCTGGAGCGAGGCGATGAGCAGCGCCCGCTTCGGTTGCAGGTCGAGGAGCGCATGCGGCGGCTCGAGTGTCGCATGTGCCAGTAGCGGCATCACATACACCGCTTCCACTACCCGGGCGGCACCCTTCCGGGCCTCGTCCAGGCTCCCATCCCGCCGCGCGATCTTGCCGCTCATCGCGAGCGCGGCGGTGGCGCGGCGTTCGAGCGCTAAGGAGGAGTCCGGTTCTCCGGCGGGGCGCGTCCAGGTGATCCTCAGCGCTTCGCGCCCCTTGCGGGCCGACCAGAAATCATCCGCGACGACCGCGACCCCGGCCGCGAGGTTGCGATCGAGCACTGCACCGGGTCGAGGTCCGGGAATCCTGAAGACCTGCCTGACGCCCGGGATCTGGCGGGCTTGGCTTTCGTCGAGGCTCGCGACTTCCCCGTCGAAGTACGGGCAGCGCGCGATCAGCGCCGTCAGGACCCCGGGAATCGTGGCGTCGATTCCATAGGCCGCCGTTCCGGTCACGATCTCGCGCGCGTCGGTGACCCGGGTCGGCTGGCCCACGATTCGATATTCACTCTTGTCCTTCAGCGGCACATCCGCCGCGGGCAGGCCCAGCTTCGCGGCGCGCGGCGCGAGCTCCGCATAGCTCAGGGTGCGCCCATCCGGGTGCAGCACGTGAGCCTCGCGCGTCTTCAGCCGATCGGGCGGCTGCTCCCACACGCGCGCGGCGGCCTGGATCAGCAGCCATCGAGCGCGCGCGCCCGCCTGGCGCAGATCGTGCCAGCCGTCCGGAATGCTGGTGCTCCCACCGGCGCCCTGGGACCCGTACGGGAAGCTGAAGCCCGCCGGATCGTCACTCGCAACGAGGCCATACGGCAGCTGTTCCACCGTGACGGCGGACCAGGGGACGTCGAGCTCCTCCGCGATCAGCATGGGGAGCGAGGTCTTGACGCCCTGCCCGATCTCGCAGCCGCGGGCGCCGATCACGATGCGCCCGTCCGGCTCGATGCGAATAAACGCGCCGAGCGAATCCCCGCCGGTTGCCGGCTCTCGCGCCGCCGCCCTGAGGCGCAGCGACAAGAGCAGACCGCCGGCCGCACTCAGCGACACGTTGAGGAAGGCGCGGCGCGAGAGTGCTCCCATGCCCCACGCGGCGCTCATCGATGCTCACCCCGCAACTGCGCCGCCGCACGATGAATCGCCCTGCGGATCCGCGGATAGGTGCCGCAACGGCACAGGTTAGTGAGCGTCGCGATGTCGGCGTCGCTCGGCGCCGGCTTGCGTCTGAGGAGCTCCACGGCCGCCATGATCTGGCCGGCCTGGCAGTAGCCGCACTGGGCGACGTCCTCATCGATCCAGGCCCGCTGCACCGGGTGCAGCCGGCCGTCCGGCGCGAGTCCCTCGATCGTCGTGACGCGCCGCCCGGCCACCCCCGACATGGGCACGACGCACGCGCGCACCGCCTCACCGTCGACGTGCACCGTACAGGCCCCGCAGTAACCGATACCGCAGCCGAACTTCGTGCCAGTGAGGTGCGCGTGATCGCGCAGGTACCAGAGCAGCGGCATCCCGGGGTCGCCGCCATAGCTCGCCGGACGCTGGTTGAGCGTGAAGTCGATCGCCATGCCCCGTCCCCCGTGAGCGGCGCCGCACGATCATAAGCGTGGCGCCCCCGAGCGAAGCGCTCCACCCGCCGCAACAGCGTCTCGGATCATCGCGCGGCTCGCTCCGCCGGCGCGCACCGCCGGCGGAAACGGAAACTCAGCCGCAGGCCGCGCGTTGCGCAGCGCGGCTCACGAGGGCTGCTCACCAGCGTGGATTGCGCTTCTCGATGAAAGCCTGCACGCCCTCGAGCGCGGCCTGGTCCATCATGTTGCAGGCCATGGTCTCGCCGGCCGCCGCGTACGCCGCCTCCATGCCGAGCTCGACCTGCCGGTAGAACAGCTCCTTACCCATCGCCAGCACGGCGCGCGGCTTGCCGACGATGCTTGCAGTGAGCGTCTCGATCTCGGCATCCAGGCGGCCGGGCTCGACCACGCGGTTCACGAGCCCGCGGGCTTGCGCCTGGGTCGCGTCGATGAAGTCCCCGGTGACCAGCATCTCGAACGCCGGCTTGCACGGCACGTTGCGGCTAAGCGGCACGCTCGGCGTCGAGCAGAAGAGGCCCAGGTTGATGCCGCTGACCGCAAAGCGGGCGGCGGTGGAAGCGACCGCGAGGTCGCACTGGGCGACGAGCTGACACCCCGCCGCGGTGGCGATGCCCTGGACGCGTGCGATCACCGGTACCGGCAGACGCCGCAGGCTCAGCATCATGCGCGCGCACTGCGCAAACAGCTCCCGGTAGTAAGCGAGCGAGGGCTTCGAGCGCATCTCCTTCAGGTCATGGCCGGAGCAGAACGCCTTGCCCTCGGCCGCCAGCACGACGGCGCGCACCGATTCGTCGCCCGCAATCGCATCGAGCTCGCGCTGCAGCGCCGCGAGCATCGCCTCCGAGAGCGCGTTGAAGGCCCGCGGACGATTGAGGGTCAAGGTCAGCACGCCGCGCGCATCCTGCGCTCGCCTCACCATCGGCTCCACGGCCGCCGCCATCGTCAGCTCCTCGGTCGCCATCTTCAGCCCCTTGCCAGTCCGCACGGAAGCGTACACCCGCGGCTCCCGCCTGGGGCATCTAGGAGCGCGACAGCCGGGATGTCATGCTGTCAGGGACCTGAAAGGGAGCGAACCCGTGCGCCTACTGGCCCTCCTAGTCATCGCGCCGCTTCTGATCGCACCCAGCCCAGCGGCCCGTGCCCTGGAGCCATCCAGCGCTCACCCTCCACCCCCACAGCTGCTGTACGGGGAGCTGTTCACGCGGGTCCAGGAGGAACGGCTGTTCACCGACAGCAAGACCTTCTGCGACGCGACCCCCAAGACCGCACCGGAGCAGATCCTGGCGCGCTTCCGGGCGGCCCCGCCTCGCACGCACGCCGACCTTGAAGCCTTCGTGGCCGCCAACTTCACAGTTCCCGCGGAACCGGCGGCCGCGCCGCGCGGGGCGGAATCGGTGGCGTCCGCGCGCGACTCGCTGAGCGCACACATCGATGCGCTGTGGGACACGTTGACCCGCACGCCGGGTGAGATCCCGCCCTACTCGACACTGCTGCCGCTGCCGCACCCGTTCGTGGTGCCCGGTGGGCGCTTCCGCGAGATCTACTACTGGGATTCGTACTTCACCCTGCTGGGCCTCATGCAGAGCGGGCGCCGCGAACAGACGCAGGCCATGGTGAGCGACTTTGCCCACCTGCTCGATACCTATGGACGCATTCCGAACGGTAACCGCACCTATTACCTGAGCCGCTCGCAACCCCCCTTCTTCTTCGCCATGGTCGCGCTGCTCGAGCCCGAGCACCCTGAACGGGCGTATGCCCGCTATCTGCCACAGCTCAAACGCGAGTACGCCTTCTGGATGGACGGTGCTGCAGGAGCAGCGCCTGGATCCGCGCAGCGTCGCGTGGTCGGGCTCCGGCCCCGATTCGTGCTCAATCGCTATTGGGACGATCAGGATCTGCCGCGGGACGAGTCTTTCCGCGAGGACACCGAGCTCGCCCGCACCAGTGGGCGCGACCCCCATGAGCTCTACCGCGACGTGCGAGCCGCTGCCGAGAGCGGTTGGGATTTCAGCTCCCGCTGGCTGCGCGATGCGCATAGCTTGGCCTCGATCGACACCACTGAGATCGTGCCGGTGGACCTGAACAGCCTGCTGTTCGGGCTGGAGCGGGCGATCGGCTCCGCCTGCGAGGAAACCCACGACAGCGCCTGCGTCCGCGAGTTCACCCGGCGGGCCGAGGTGCGGCGCCTCGCCATGGATCGCTATCTCTGGCACACGCGAAGCGGCGCGTACCTCGATTACAACTGGCGGCGCCGCCAGGTGATCCAGCGCCTGTCGGCCGCCACGCTCTATCCGCTGTTCACCCAGGCGGCCTCCGCCGGTCAGGCCGCGGCCGTGGCCCGCAGCGCGCGGCAGCTGCTGCTCAAGAGCGGCGGGCTGATCACCACCAACATCGACACCGGCCAGCAGTGGGATGCCCCCAACGGCTGGGCGCCGCTGCAATGGATCGCGGTCGCCGGGCTCAACGCCTACGGAGAGACGGGGCTCGCGGAGGAGATCGCCTGTCGCTGGACGGTGAACGTCGCGCGCGCCTACCGCGAGAGCGGCAAGCTGGTCGAGAAGTACGACGTGCTCAATACCGAGCGACCCGGCGGCGGCGGCGAGTACCCGCTGCAGGATGGTTTCGGCTGGACCAACGGAGTGACGCGCAAGTTCCTGGCGCTCTACCCGGCAGACGCCGCCTACCGGAGCGTCGACGGATGCCGCCGCAGCGGCGCACCGGTGCGCGCGAGCCGTTGAAAAACCGGGCACGCGAGGCGCAGCGGCAACCTGCCAAGCCGTGCACGGCCAGATTACACTAGCCGCCGGCTAGCACGGTCCGAGGGGGCTCCTTGCATCCAAGCGAGATCGACTGGGTCATCATGGGCGTGTACTTCGCCTTCGTGCTGGGCGTCGGCTACGCGCTGCGGCGCTACATGAAGACCAGCACGGACTACTTTCTCTCGGGCCGCTCGATCCCGGCGTGGGTCGCGGGGCTCGCGTTCCTCTCCGCCAATCTCGGTGCACAGGAAGTGATCGGCATGGCCGCTTCCGGCGCCAAGTACGGCATGGCGACCAGCCACTTCTACTGG
>JACXTT010004618.1_pt1 | contig 20401 bp, 18 predicted proteins | sample 9270951 | NCBI WGS metagenome assembly JACXTT01 (sample SAMN15532306, study PRJNA645909) | rock metagenome | isolation source: weathered quartz diorite | place: Puerto Rico | collected 2017-06-21
CTGCGACCGTTTGATGAACTGCAGCCGTCGGGGCGCTTCAGTCGGGAACATTCGATACCCGGACGCAGTCCGAGGCGGCTTCGGCAGCAGACCGGTTCGTTCGTAGTACCGGATCGTCTCGAGGTTCACGCCGCCAGTTCGCGCCAGCCGCCCGATCGTTAACCCGCCTCGGAGAGCCGCCATGAAAGGCAGTCTAAACCCCGTAGTGCACCACAGGGTCAAGCTTGATGGGATAGGAGCTAAGTTTAGAGCGGTTGAAATGACACCCCTGCGGGGCGCTCTTGGCTGTCGCGCGGCTTCCCCTTCGCGTCGGCAATGAAAGCTCGCCATTGTGAGCGTCACATCAGCGCGCGCGAAATGGCCCCCGTGCGGCATCGCATCCGCAGGTTCAGCTTACGCCCGGCCTTCCTTGATGTTTTCCAAATGCTGACGCAACATCGATTCGACAGCCTCGGGCATCTGCTGAATCTCACGGACCCCGACAGCGATGATCCGAACTGGATCGCGCAAGCCTAATTGAACATCGTGCGATTTTGGTCAATAGGTAAGGAAAGCGCCCACCTAAACGGTGTCTCCTGAATGTCTCAACCCCTAGCGCCGACCTTCGATGCAGAGTAGAGCGCTTCGATCACAGGACATCGGGGCAGTTGTCCGTCATCACAGCGAGTGATGGCATCGGACAAGACGCGCTCCATGACTTTCAGGTCGGCGATCTTGGCTTTGACGTCGGTTAAGTGCTTCGAGGCGACCTGTCGTATTTGTCCACATGTGCTTCGACCGTTCGTCGAGGAGAGCTTCAGAAGCGTACGGATCTCATCAAGCGTGAACCCTAACTCTCGCGCGCGACGCACAAACGCCAAGCGGTCGATATCGCCGATACGATAACAGCGATAGCGCCCCTTTCTCTGCGGCCTCGGTAACACGCCGATCCGTTCGTAGTACCGAATTGTTTCGACGTGACAGCCCGACCGGCGAGACAGTTCGCCGATCAGAATCTCGCCCATATTCCCTCTCCTTGCCCGCCTTGAGTCTGTAGTCGCTACAGACTCTATTCTTAGCACATGGCTTCTCAGAATATTCACGCACGTCGAGAACCACTCGCTGGTTCCGTCACCCAGCCCGCGGAAGGCATGGGTGCCATCGTGCTGACCACGGGAGGTGTAGTCGCGGCATTCGGCCTTGCCTCGTGTTGCGCCCTGCCGGTTCTACTTGGCACCGCGGGTCTGAGCACAGCTTGGCTTGGCACATTTGCAGTCCTCAGTGCTCCGCACCGTCTGTTGCTGATTGTCACTGCTTCGGTCTGCCTTCTGGCAGCGTCCCTGCTGCTCGTTCGCCAGCACACGCGACGATGCAGCCCTGATGCGTTTTGTTCGCGCCCGTTGGTCAGGAATCTCAACATCGCGGCGCTTCTCGTCGGACTGGGCTTGTTGTGTCTCGGCTACATCTACGTTTGAGCGAGCACGCCGTGGTTCTTGAGTCCATCATCACGTGTCCGTTTTGTGCCGCCGCGAAGACCGAGACGATGCCGACGGACGCATGCCAGTACTTCTACGCGTGTACCGGCTGCGGCACCGTCCTTCGCCCCAAGCCCGGTGACTGCTGCGTCTTTTGCTCGTTCGGTTCCGTGCCATGTCCACCTATCCAAGAGGCGAAGTCGGACGGCAACGAAGGATGTTGCGCAACGAACGTGTAGGTGCATGAAATTCGATCTTTGAGGCGACCCCGTCTCTTCAGCCGCATCAGGGCTCCAACGTGGCGTGCCGGTTTGATGTGATCGTTATCGGCACAGGAACGGCGGCCAGCGCCGCCGCACACCGATGTCGCCGTGGCGGATGGAGCGTCGCGGTGATCGATTCGCGCCCATTCGGTGGTACGTGCGCTCTGCGAGGATGTGATCCGAAGAAAGTGCTCGTGGGCGCCGCCGACGTCATCGACGCCGCGGAACGTTTTGCGGATCGCGGCATCCCGGTCGGCGCGCGCATCGTCTGGCCGGATCTCGTGCGGTTCAAGCGACACATCATTGCTGACGAGCGAACAGTTTCTGAGCCTCGACCGCCTGCCGTCTCGAATTGTCTTCGTTGGGGTGGGTGCATCTCTTTTGAATTCGCCCAGGTCGCCGTACACGCGGGAGTCCACGCGACCATCCTTCACCGCGGGGAACGACCGCTGAACGCGTTTGACCCGGACCTCGTCGCCCTCCTCGTTGAGCGCTCGCATGCTCTCGGCATCGACGTGCGGCTGAGCACTAATATGCGGACGATCACAAAGACCGGCGACAGGTTCATTGTGCATGCGGAGACTCGCAGCGACGCCGTGCAGGTCGAATCGTCGATGGTGGTTCATGGCGCAGGCCGCGTGCCTGAGATTGACGATCTCAGTCTCGACGCCGCAGGGGTCGCGTGGAGGACCGACGGTGTGATCATCAACGAGTGCCTCCAGAGCGTGTCCAATCCTGTCGTATACGCGGCGGGTGACGCGGCGGCAAGCGGTGCACCGCGTCTGGCGCCGGTGGCGGCGCATCACGGGCATATCGTTGCGGCGAATCTCCTGGACGAGACCCATCGGCGAAACCCGGATCACACAGTGGTTCCCAGTGTGGTGTTTACGACGCCTCCGCTCGCCGCCGTTGGTCCGCGAGAGAACGCGGCACGGGAGCGCGAATTGCAGTTCGAGACGCACGATGAGAACACTTCATCGTGGTTTTCATCGCGGCGCGTCGGAGAGACCCACTCCGACAAGGTGCTGATCGAGAAGTCGTCACAGCGGATTCTCGGCGCGCATGCCCTCGGCCCTCATGCCGATGAAGTGATTAATGTCTTCGCGGTTGCGATGCGGGCTGGGCTGAGAACGTCCGAGATCAAGAAGATGATGCTCGCATATCCGACGTCAGGATTCGACGTGGTCTATATGGTCTAGTAGCGCAAGGCCGCGCGCGAGTTGCATCGCTGCCGTGGCATCGTGCCGATCGGGCTTGCGCTGCCATGGAGTGCGATTTCGGTCGCTCTAGCTCCTGTCCCGGGTCAAGCTCGACGCCCGCGGTAGCTCTGGGTTGCGGTCAATAGTGCAGCGTGATCATCTCGTCACCGCCGCCGCGCGGAACAACTCTGCCGATGATCGCGCTCGCGCCCTGGCCGCCCGCGCGAAGCGCGTGGACACACGACTCAGCGCGATCGGCCGGCACGCCCGCCAGGAGCCCGCCGGCCGTTTGAGGATCGAATAACAAGACAAACCGCGGATCGCTTGACCGATCCGCCGCATTCACGATCGCGCGGCGCAATCGGATGTTCTGTGGCTGCAAGGAGCTCACAATCCCCGCGCGGACCGTCTCCTCCGCGCCCGGCAGCAGCGGTACCGTGTCCACGTCGACTTCCGCATCGACGTTCGATGCACGCAGCATCTCGACGAGGTGGCCGACAAGGCCGAAGCCAGTCACGTCGGTACATGCGGTCGCCTGATGCGCGAGCAGGCAGCGTGCCGCATCGGCGTTCGACCGGAGCATCGCTTCAATGGCACCAGCAATCCACCGGCCCCTGGCCCGATGGCGCATGTCCGCCGCGAACAGCGTTCCCGTCCCAATCGCTTTCGTCAGAATCAGCCGGTCGCCCGGGCGAAGCCCGCCCTTTCGCAGGATGCGCCGCGGATCGACCTTCCCCGTGACCGCGAAACCTAATCCGAGCTCCGCTCCCTCGCTCGTATGCCCGCCAACGAGCGCTGCTCCCGCCTCGCGAAGCACGAGGGATGCGCCGGCGAGCATGTGAGCCAGCGTGTCTTCGACCTTCGGCTCCGGCCCGTACGGAATCGTTGCAAGCGCGAGCGCACTCTGCGGTTCGCCGCCCATGGCATACACGTCCCCGAGCGCGTGATTCGCCGCGACCTGACCAAAGACGTACGGGTCATCGACAATGGCGCGGAAGAAGTCGATCGTCTGCACGAGCGCCAAGCAGTCCGATCCGCGCACGACTGCCGCATCATCCGGCGCATCGAGTCCAACCAGGACGTCGTCGTGACCGACGCGCGGGACACGCTCCAACGCACGCGCGAGCACGGAGGACCCCACTTTCGCCCCGCAGCCGCCGCAGCGAAACGTGGAGGCGGAGAGCGCCGCACTCGCCTCCGCATCCGCCAATCCCTGTGGCAGCGCCGGCGCGGATGGGGCAGGCATATCCGGCAGCTCCTGATACCGGCGCATGAATCGCCGATCAATCCAATCCTTCCAGTGCCAGACCCAGCGGCCGTGAAACCCGATTGCTCCTCGCGACGCCACGGCGTACCGATCGCCGGTGGAAATCAGACTGAGGGCGTGACGTTGCGGCCGATACGCTCGCAGCGGCTCTCCGATTAGCGCCCGGCGCAGATTCCGCGCCAGCGGCGGTCCCTGACGCACTGCATAGACACCTGACTTCGGGCGCGGCGCGTCAACCATCGAGGCGACGTCGCCAGCGGCAAACACCTCCGGATGCGAGATGCACTGCAGCGTGCTTGACACCCGGACGAATCCGTCACCGTCTACAGCAAGACCTGCTTCTGCGAGCCAGGACGCTGCCGACGCCTCAGTGGTCCACAGAATCTCGTCCATCTCGTAGAGAGTGCCGTCGCACATCCGCAGCGCCTGCGGCAATGCTTCACACACCGCGCCCCCGGTGTGCACGTCCACGCCGCGTTCGCGGAGAATCCGCGCGAACGTGTGGCGGACCGCACCACTGTGAGTGGGCAGTATCGCTGGCGTGTCTGTGAACAGGTGATATTCGAGACGCGCCGCGCGGCGTCCTTGCGCCTCCAGCAGTCGTCGCATCCGGTACTCGATCGCGAGGATCAGCTCGACTCCTCCGGCACCACCACCGACGATGGCGATGCGTGTGCGACCGGTGGCCGCCAGGAGCCGTTCCCGCATCGCGTCCCAGTGCTCCAGAAATCGATCAATCGGCTTCACGGGAACCGCGTGTGGGGTCGCCCCGGGCACTTTCGCCGCAGGGGTCGATCCGATATTGATCGACAGCACGTCGTAGGCGATCGGCGGCCGGCTGCGAAACAACACGGCGCGCGCGTCCAGGTCGAGCCCAATCGCTTCATCGAAGACCGGCCGCGCGTTCGCGAACCGGCTCAGCACCTCGAGATCGATTTGTGCCTGGTCACGCGAGTAGTGACCGGCCACGACACCCGGCAGCATCCCGGAGTATGGAGTTTCAACGTCACGTGAGATCAAGGTGACGCGGACGCCGGGGAGCGGTTGCATGCCGAATCGCCTGAGGACGACGATGTGGCTGTGACCACCGCCGATCAGGACGAGGTCTTTGACGATCGGGGTCGAGGCAAGCACAGGAGGACTACAGGATGCGCCGCGTGTCGCCGACGCGACGTGTAATGCGCTCCCGGTCGAGGAATTCCATCAGCGGGATGGCGTACTTCCGGCTCACGTTGTAGCGCTCTTTGAAGGCAGCGACGTCGAGCGTCGCGACACCAGCGCCCTTCATCTCCCGAATGTGTGCTTTGAGTTGGGTGAGCACCGCTTCGTGAAACATTAGGTCGCCAGCGCGCACGACCACTGTCTGCCGGATCAACAAGGCGAGTAGCCGGTCGACAAGCTCTCGCGCGGCACCGAGACGAGTCGCGAGAGCCGCGGGATCCGGCGGGGTGAGTCCGGCTTCGCTGAGCGCATGCACGATCGCATCACGGACGCGGGACTCTTCGTCTGTGAGCGCGACGCGATGGCGCGCCAGCGCGATCCGATCGCGTCCCACGATCTGCCCCGCGTCAGTGAGCGTCCGAATAATCGACTCAAAGAGGATCGGCGGCGCGTGTTCGAAGACTCGCTCGCGTAGTTCTTCGCGTGAGCTGCCCTCCTCGAGCGGGTGCTCATCATGGTGGCGGGCCACGATCGCAAGCATGGACTCCTCGGCGGCCGTGACGCGCGCGCGAGAGATGAGAACGCCCCCGACGCGCAGAGCGGTCGAATCGAGTTGCTCGAGGACAGTACCACGTGCGCTCCATGGAACGCCGGCGCGCGAGACGAGCTCCGACTCCGGCAGTCCAGCCAAACCGGCCTCTTCGATCATCGTCAGCGCAGCATCCCGATCGGGCGCGGATGATGCCAGCGCCGCAAATCGGGTCCTGGCTCCCGCGGCACGAACACCGCGCCGGGGCGGCAACGGGTCAAGCACTGTCCCTCCAGCGATCGTCGCCAGCGGCGAATACGCACGAAGGATGAAGCGGTCGCCGCGAACGAGCACCGCCGGCGCTTCCAGGTGCAGGCGCGCACAGGCCACTGCGCCGGGCTGGACCTCGGTCGCGTCCGGGAGTGCGACTCTGCCCAGCAGCTCTCGCGTCCCTTGATGAAATCGCACGCGCATGCCGTGTCGCAGCGGTTTGGCCGACACGAGCAGCTCAACCTCGACGTCTACGTGGCGCGTGACGCTCACGGCATCGGTGCGCGTCAGCGTTTCACCGCGTATCGAGGGCAAGGCGTCCACGCCCAAGAGATTCAGTGCCACGCGCTGACCCGCGATGGCTACCTCACGAGACGTCCCGTGAACCTGTAGTCCACGAACCTTCACGGTGCGGCCCACGGGCAGCAGGACGAGGTCATCGTCGGTCTTCAGGCGGCCCGCAATGAGGGTACCCGTCACGACGGTCCCAAACCCCTTCATCGAGAACACACGGTCGACCGGTAACCGCGGCGGGCCATCACAGGCTCTTGTCTGCGCGGCGGCGGCAAGCGCTCCAAGTATCCGGCGCAACTCGAAGATTCCCTCGCCCGTACGGGCGGACATCGCCACGACGGGCGCGTGCTCGAGAAAGGAGCCACCGACCAGTTCCTGGACTTCGAGACGCACGACATCGAGGGTGGCCGGATCGGCAAGGTCGGATTTCGTGATCACCACCAGTCCGGCAGGGACGCGCAAGAGCCGACAGATCTCGAAATGCTCGCGCGTCTGCGGCATCACGGATTCGTCCGCGGCCACGTGGAGCATCACCAGGTCCATGCCGCCGACGCCGGCCAGCATGTTGCGGACGAAGCGCTCATGCCCTGGGACATCCACGAACGACAAAGCGATGCCGTCCTGGACCGTATGGGCGAAACCGAGATCGATGGTGATGCCTCGCGCCTTCTCCTCCTGCAGCCGATCGGGATCGGTGCCGGTCAATGCGAGCACGAGTGCGCTCTTGCCATGGTCGATGTGTCCAGCAGTGCCGATGATGACGTGCTTCATGGCCTGTTTTCAGCTCGCGGCAGCGTTCATGTCACGGAACCAGTAATCCTCCCATGACGGCAACGATCCACACCATCGCGGTGACCAACCCCACGGCCTTCCATCCTGCTTCACGTGACACCGTCAACAGCGACGCCGTGTTCACCGCCGGACCCGCAAAGAGCAGCGCCGCAGCCGCGCCTGCTGGAACGCCAGATGCGAGCAACGCAACGGCCAAAGGGATCTCGAAGAATGTCGGCAGGGCAAGCGGAACTGCGACCGCCGCCGTAAGGCCAACCATCCATACGCGCGCTGCTTCCGAGAGATCGCGTGGACTCTGGACGCGATCTGCAAAGAGCATAGCGGCTGCAATCCCAACCACGATGGCGGGCACTGTTCGCACCGACACGTGCAGACACGCGTTGCCGAAACTCCGAAGCGTCGCACGTCGAGAGACCTCGCCACCCTCTGCTGGGAAAACGGGACAGCTGCCATGCGCTCCCCGAGTGACACCACCGATAAGCGCCGTTCCAATGAAGACGGCAGCGACGCTCATAAACAGGCGTCCCCAGGAAATTGGCGAGGGAAACAAGAGAAATGTCAGCACCAGGGCCGCCGGGTTCAACGTGGGCGCGGCCAGCATCAACGCAAGCGATGGCCCCAGGCGGCGCGAGCCCTCGTACACAGACGAAAAGAGCGGCGCAGCGCAGCACGAGCAGAGCATCAAAGGCGCCCCGGATGCGCCTGCCACCAGCTGACCGCGTACGGGACCGCCGCTGAACGTGCGCGCGATTGCATGTGCGGGCACAAAGGCGCGAACGCCTGCGCTGATCAGAATACCGAAGGCAAGCGCCGGCCAGATGACCGCCAGGTAATTCAGCCCCCTGGCGGCGACGCGCAGCGGCAGTACCGAAGAGTCGACGGACACAAGCTCCGTTGTGAGCGCGACGGCTCCGGTGGCACGAGCATGTTCGATTTGTCGCATGGCGCCGACGGTTTTGTAGACCACAAGGGACGCCACCAGTGCGAGCAGTACGAGACTCGCCACGATCGTCGATTGGGGGCTCACTGGCGCGATGCCCGCGGATCCTGTTGAAGCGCCGATGTCATGCGATCCCATGTCCCTATGAGGTTTTACAACAAGCATGTGCCCACGGGGATCAGGTTCTGTGGGCTGCTTCACAGATCCTGTCCCGACCGTACCGCCCCGTATCGCGAGGTCGCGGTCGGATTGACAGAGATCACACTCGCGTAACCTCCGTCCTCCGGCCGGCGAACCTATAAGTGACTCTTCGTGCGCCGCCCAAACCAGACCGTACGCGTGCGCGCTCGAGCATCAGCATGGCTGCACACACGAAGCTCTGGTACTTCGAACGGTTCCGGATGATTTCCGCCCTAAGCGAGGCGCAACGGCATCAGCTGGAGAAGCGCACCCGGATGCTGGACGTCAGACGGGGGACGCGGATATACCTTCCAGGCGATCCGAGCGACCAGATTTTTCTGCTCAAAAGCGGCATCGTCAAAATCTCGATGACGACGCCGGATCATCGCGACGTGATCCTAGCGCTACTGCATCCGGGCGACATCTTCGGCGAGCTGGCGGTTGTCGAAGACGCACCGCGCGATCACATCGCGGAGGCCTACTCGGACTGCGTGATCTGCGCCATGAGCCGCGATGCAATCGTGCGGGCCATCCACGAGACACCAGAAATCGGATTTGAGATCACCAAGCTCATTGCCCTTCGCCTCAAGACGTTCAGGTCGCGGGTCGAGGAGCTGCTATGCAAAAGCGCTCACGCCCGTGTCGCGCACGCACTGCTCGAACTGGCGGAGCGACACGGCGTGAGCGACCAGGACGGCGTGCTAATCTCGTTGAGGCTCAGACAGGGTGACCTCGGACAGCTCGTCGGTCTGAGTCGCGAGACCGTGAACGCGATTCTGCAGGAGTGGCGCGAGCAAAACCTGGTCGAGATGGACCGTCGTACCGTGCGCCTGCGGAACCCGCAGCGACTCCGGCTCATCTCCACACAATCAGCGGTGGCCGAAAAAAGGGCTGACACTACGCCGCGCTCGCACTGAAGCTCGGCGCTCTCATTCACGGAAGCGAACGGGGCCCGGTGGCCCTCCCGGTCTTCAAAATCGGTTGCTCGGCGCGAGAGCGGCGAGGCTGGGTTCGACTCCCAGGCGCTTCCGCCAGCCTTCGCTCGCGACATTCGCGTTCGAGCTTCGGCTGGCAGGGTGCCTCTATTGCCCGAACACCTCGGTTCCAGGGAACGTCAGGGCGAACCCATACCACCGTGTGAAGACCTGTGGCGGCCGTTCCGGCGACTGACGCTTGCCTCGGGCATCGACCAGCACACCGGCTCGGACGATTTGGCCGGAGTCAAGGTGCACGTCGCCCTTTTCCAGCCTGGCGCCAGAAGCGTTGACGAATAACGCGGCCGGAACGAAGGTCTCCGGGTCGATGTACACCAGCACCTTTCGACCGTCGAACCGATCGATGAACGCACTGCCCCGTTCGCGGATGCGTTCAAGGGGATAGTACCGGCGCGTCGAGTTCGTCCAAATCCCTAGTCCCGTCTCCATCCGCGGCCGCCGCGTGTCTTCCTTTCCCAGTGTCCCCAGGAAGTTCTCGTTCAATTGTGCGTTCGGATCGGGGACGGGACTCCGCCGACCCCCCGATGCGCCGCCACGAGCCCCGCCGTTTCGTCCGACCACCGCGTCCAGTCCGGGCGCGGTCCCGAGCTGCCGGCCGTTGACGAAGTACGCGCGATCGGAGATTGCCACGCGCGTGTTGGGGTCCATCGTCAACGCCTGCTTCACGGTCATCTGCAGCACGTTGCCGGGTGGACCGAGCGTCCGGCCGACCATCGGGCCGTACATCGCCTCACCGGTGATGTGGTTCCACAGCGTCTTCGTTTCGCTATCCTGCATCACGAAAAGACCATCGTAGAGACCGACATTATCGAAGTTCGCCGTCTTGCCGTTAATCGTGGGAACCAACCTGGTTCCCGTGTTGCACGCCGGTCAAAACGTGACGAGCCAGTCCTTGCCTCCGGCGCTCCCCTGCGCGAGGTGATGATAGGCCATCTGATCGGTGATCAACGCGAGCTTGCCGGTCGCAACGTCGGTCACGAGCAGACGCGTGTCCTCGGCGACCTTGCCGGTCTTCAGCGCATCACGCAGCGGTTCAGTTTGTTTGACATGAAATGTCTGGAACCATCCCTTGCCGGTGCTGTTGAACCGCGAAATGTCGAAGCCGGGCTTTGCCGGGCCCCGCGGCAGGTCGACGTTTGAGTGATTGAACTCCTGTCCTGGCGCGACGATGGGGAGAAATGCGACGACCACCGCGATTAAGAGGCGCGAGGTCAACCGAAGTCGGGCACCGCGCTGTGTTTCCATGGTGTCCTCCTCTCGAACGTCGCGGAGTGTAGCAGATTGGGCGTTGTTCAAACTGTGAGTGGAGTCACAGCGACGTGACATCACGACGACCTGGGCGATCAGCCATAGGACCGCGCCCCACGTAGTGGCGCGCGCGAGCGGCGATTCCGACAAGTGGCGATAGAGGATTGCCGCAACGAGCAGCGGAAAGATCCGTGAACAGCGCGATGATCTCCCGAACGCCGCGAGCCGCTGACCTGGAGCCATAAGTTATCCAGATGGGTCAGCCGAGCGACTGCCGACGACGTCAACGGGTCCACGCGAAATACCGCTCGAGCCAGGCGCGCCATCGCCGCGTGAGCAGCGAACGCCGATACCGATCACCAGCCACGTGCAGCGCTTCCGCCTGTGTGGGATAGGGATGGACTGTCGACGCGAGCTGGCTGAGTGTGCCGCCGTGCGTGAGCACGTACGCGGCCTCCGCGATCATCTCGCCGGCGTGGCTGGCGACGATGGTGCAGCCGCGAACGCGCCCTCGCTCGTGATGCACACGTACAAAGCCATCGATCTCGTCGTCCACGATGGCCCGGTCGATTTCAGCGAGCGAGACCGTAATCGTGTCGAATCGCCCCAACGATTCGGCAACGTCCATCGCGGTGACGCCGACATGCGCGACCTCGGGATCGGTATAGGTAACAGACGGGATAACCAGAGCAGACGCCCTGCGCCGGCCAAAGAACAACGCGTTCTGAAGCGCGACGCGGGACATGGCGTCCGCCGCGTGAGTGAACTTGTACGCCGAGCACACGTCACCAGACGCGTACACGCGGCGGTTCGACGTTCGGAGCCGCTCGTCAACGTGGACGCCCTCCTTGCCGACAGCAATGTGCGCGGCATCGAGGCCAAGGCTTTCCACGTTGGCGGCACGCCCGGCCGCCACCAGCACCGCATCGGCATTCACCACGATGCGCTCCGGCCGCGTCTCAGGCTGCCGTGTGACCTCGATCTGGATCTCGGATGCTGTCGCTCGTGCGGAGTCGACGCGAACACCAACCTCAATGCGTAAACCGTCTCGTTCGAGGTGGCGCCGCAGGACATGCCCCGCCATCGGATCCTCGCGGGGCAGTACCTGGCTTGCCTGATCGAGAAGCATCACCTCAGATCCAAAGCGCGCGAATGCCTGACCGAGCTCGCAGCCGATGGGACCAGCGCCGATGACGACTAGCTGTGATTTCTAGATACGTTGTTCACTCGGAGTCTCTTGGAAAGAATGGGCGTTACCACACGTTCCGTTCGATCCGAGAGGAGGCTCCGAGTGAAGCTTCATCGTAACGCTAAGACCACACCGCACATGCGGCGGTTGCTCGTCCATCGGGTCCAGGTGCTGGGCTGGTCAGTTGCGAACGCCGCCACCGCTGCCGGGATCGCGCGCCGGACGGGCTACAAGTGGCTGGCGCGCCATCGCCACGGCGGCGATGACGCGTTGTGTGACCGCTCCTCCCGGCCGCATCAGCAGCCGCAGCGCACACCGGCGGCGATTGTCAGTGCAATCTTGACGGCGCGTCACGAGCGCCTGACAGCGTGGGCCATTGCCGTACGCCTACAGGTGCCGCGCTCGACGGTGGCGGCGATCCTTGCGCGGCACGGGATGAATCGACTGGCATCCCGCGAGCCGGCCGCGCCCGTCACCCGCTACGAGCGGGCGCGGCCCGGCGAGCTCGTACACCTCGATATCAAACCGCTCGCGCGGATTCTCCGGGTCGGTCATCGCATTCATGGCGACCGTCGCCAGAAAATCAAGGGCGTCGGGTACGAGTACGTGCACGTCGCGATCGATGATTACAGTCGCGCCGCCTACGCTGAAGTCCTGCCTGATCAAACTGGCGCGACCACAGCGGCGTTTCTCCGCCGCACGATCCGGTGGTTTGCGCGCCGCGGCGTCGCCGTCGAGCGCGTGCTGACCGACAACGGCAGCGCCTATCGGAGTCACCGCTTCCACCAGGTCGCGCGGGTCGGTCGCGTCCGCCTCGCTCGCACGCGTCCCTATCGGCCGCAAACCAACGGCAAGGCGGAACGCTTTATCCAAACCTTGCTCCGCGGCTGGGCCTATGCGGTGCCGTATCCCAGCTCCTGGCGGCGGACGCGGGCGCTGCCCGGCTGGCTCTGCCACTACAATGTCGAGCGGCCGCATACGGCCCTTGGGTATCAACCACCGTGCGCCCGCTTTCCGCGCCTCGCGCAGTGATCAACCTCGTTGGAGATCACAACTAGCCGCCTGGGCAGCTCGTTCAGGTCGAAGATCGTTTCATTCGTGAGGTACGGAACTGTGTCCAGACCACGGATCGGCGGCGCCGTCGGACGTCCCCCTGTGGCAATTAACGCTCGCTTGAAGGGCAGCGTTGCGCCGCCCACACCAACCGTCGTGTCGTCGAGAAACCGACCGTCTCCGAAGAAGACGTCCACGCCCGCTGCGTGAAGCCGGGTTGCGGAGTCGTGAGCGGCAATATCCGCACGCCGGCGACGAAGCCGCTGCATGATGCTCACGAAATCGGCGGTGGCTTCGGAAACACGGATTCCCAACGCGAGCGCCTTCCGACATTCGCCAACCGCACGAGCGGACCGCAGGAGAGCCTTGGAAGGGACGCAGCCGGTATTGAGGCAGTCGCCGCCCAGCAGGTGGCGCTCAATCAAGGCGACACGAGCGCCCAACTCGGCGGCGCCGATCGCGCCGACGAGACCCGCGGTGCCGCCGCCAAGCACGACGAAGTCGTAATTCGTGGCGGGCGTAGGATTCTTCCACGTCGGGGGTCGTACGTACCCCAAGCGCTGTACTTCGGCCTCATCAACGCGCGGCAGTTCCGCTTCCACCTCACCTTGCATAGCGATAAAGCGCCGCTCTTGGCATCACGATTCCTGCCGCTTGCGGCGCCTTCGGGTTATGTCACACGAAACGGCTGCTCGTTACAGCGGCCTGCGCCACAAAACGGGAAGTGAGCCACTGATCGACCATCGGGTGTGAACGAGAACTACAGCCGCACGGCCAGGCTTCGCCGCGGTGACCAGCGGAGCACGGTCGAGCCCACGAACGCCCCGAGCGCGGTGAGGACGAATACCGTTCCGACGTGCCACACGGGGACGGAGAAGCTTGAATGATGTGCACGAAAGAAACAGATCCCAATGTTGCCGATTCCGGCGGCAGCCAACGCGGCCAAGGCGCCGGTCAGCCGTGGGCTCATCGGGGCACCCCGACGCAGCATCAAGGCGATCACGAACGTCGGCATCGCGCTGCCGACGAGGGTGGCAGGGACACAGTGCCAGTCTGCTCCCAGTGCGGTCATAGACGAAGGACCTTCCATGAGAGCGCGCCCAGCGACGATCGTGGTCCACACACCGGCTGAAACAAGTGGCCACCACAGGACGGTGCGCCTGTATCCCGGTACAGTGCTCGAGAGTGCAGCAAACGCGGCGGTAATCCCGGTGATGACTGCGGCGCTCTGTTCGAACATGAATCCGATATCCTGCAACCTGGACGTAGGGTTCACAAGTGGCGGTACGACTGCGATGAGCAGCGTCAAGTACATGGCAACAGCGAATACCCACCATAGCGTTCGTGCAGCAGGACGCTGCAGTGGCTTCACCGGTTCGAGATCGTCAGCCAGTACATGAATGAAACGCTCAGTGTCCATTGGATTCGTCCACGATCAACATTCGGCGCAGCGATGCCATGGCTCGATGCGTCGCTACCTTCAGTGCACCCACGCTCATTCCGGTAGTTGCCGCGGCCTCCTTCAGTGACAGCTCGCGCAGCTTGAGAACCTCGATCGCATCGCGCTGCCTGGCGGGGAGCGTCTGAACTGCACTCCGCAGCGCGTCGAGATCACTGACAGCCTCCAAGTGGGACTTCGTCGAGACCTGCGAAAAGGTTACGTCGGGGTCCTCGACCCACACTTCCTGCGCAGTGCGCCTCAGGTGCCGTCGTTTTGCATCCGTTACCCGATGGCGAACGATTGCGAGTAGCCACGGAATGAACGGACGGTCCGGATCGTATGTGGCGCGCGCGACATGCAGCGACAACAACACGTCTTGGACCGCATCTTCGGCGTTCACAGCGAACGCGCGGCCATGCCGTTGCACCATCTGGCGTACGCGTGGCGCGAGTTCTCGTAGAAGGGCAACATAGGCATCGGCGTTACCCGCTTGCGCCGCCCGCATCAGCTCCCCGAATCGCTTGTCGTCTAATGTCCGTTCGTTCATTGACGCTGAGCCGCTCGGTTCCCGACCAGTGTATGGCACGCGTAACCTTTTCGCGTGTGCCGTCGAAGTTCATGACATGCCCCCCGAGTGAAGGGGAATTTCCCAAACCCGAACTGCCTCATGGAGGTATGACGTGAACAAGAGCTATGTGATTGCATCCGCCCTCGCCGCAGCCGTTGCCGTTCCGGCGCTCGTATCTGCGCAGAAGCCCGTTCCTGCCCCGAAGGAGTACAAAGCCGAGCATTGCTACGGGATCGCCAAGGCCGGCAAGAACGACTGCGCGTCCGCAGGTAACAACTCATGCGGCGGGACGTCGAAGGTCAACGGCGATCCACGCGCGTGGATCTACGTGCCGGCGGGATACTGCGAACGGATCGTCGGCGGCAGCCTCACGCCGAAGGCATAACCAGGAGGAACTGTGGTGGCCACCACACTTCGATCTCTCGCTCCACTAAGCGGGACGGGCATTGGCCTGAGACTGCCACACCTCGCCGAGGTGGTGGCCACACTCCCCAGCATCGGCTGGCTCGAAATCCATCCGGAAAACTTTCTCGCGAACCCGCATGCGATGGAGCTGCTGGAGGAGCTCGCTCGTCAGTATCCGATTTCGGTTCACACAGTCGGCATTTCCATTGGCAGCGCGGACGGCATCGACAGGACACATCTCGCCCGGCTGCGGGCACTGATCGAGGCGATCGATCCCGTTCTGGTGTCCGGTCACCTCGCGTGGTCCTCGTACCAGGGGGCGTACCTCAACGATCTGCTGCCGCTCCCGTACGATGAGGCCACGCTCGCAACGGTGATCGACCATCTACGCGAGGTCCAGGATGGCATTGGGCGCGCGTACGTGATCGAGAACCCTTCCACGTACGTAGCGTTCCGCACATCGACGATGACGGAGCTCGAGTTCCTGAATGCGCTCGTCGATCGGACGGGATGTCGGTTGCTGTGCGACGTCAGCAACGTGTACCTCAGTGGCCACAACATGGGATACGACGCGTACCGCTTCATCGACGGGCTTCCAGCAAGCGCGATCGTCGAATTGCATCTCGGCGGCTTCACGCCTGAAGAAGACGAGGCGACACCGGGCGCAACATTACTGGTCGACACGCATGCGACCGGCATCGCAAACACTGTGTGGGCCTTGTACGCGTACACGGTTGGCCGGTTCGGAGACAAGCCGACGCTTATCGAGTGGGATAACGACATTCCACCGCTGGCGACCCTCCTTGGTGAGGCTTCTCGCGCCGACGGCGTGCGACGCGCCGTCCTGGAAACCGCCGATGTCCGCGCTTAGCGAGGTCCAGGCGCACGTGCGCGGGGCTCTGCTCACTGGTGACACCGCGACTCTGCTGCCGTTGCTCAAAGGCGGCGCCGACGCACAGAAGCGCCTCGCGATTCATCAGCGGCATTACGCCACAAGCTTGATCAGGACACTCCTCGACCGTTTTCCGGCGACGGTATGGCTCGTCGGAGCGCCGCTCGTCACTGAAGCGGCCCGCACGTTTGTGAAACGACATCCCCCTGGTCGACCGTGCATCGCGGAGTACGGCGAGGGCTTTCCACAATTTCTCGCGGAATGTCCAGCGGCAGCGCACCTGCACTATCTCCGCGACTTCGCCGAGCTGGAACGCCGTTTTGGTCAGGTGGCGATCGAGGTTGACCGGCCGCCGCTGCCGATCACAGAGATAGCGGCTTTCGAGCACGAGAGACTTGCGGACGCCGTCATCGAGCTGCAGCCCGGCCTTCGTTTTTGGCACGCCTCGTGGCCGGTCGATGAACTGTTCAAGGCCTACCTGGCCGACGCTGCACCAGACCGTTTCGAAATGGAACTTGGCAGCGTCTACTTACAGGTCCAAGGCGCCCGTGGCGACGTGCACATCGATCGCCTCTCTCTCGGTGATTTCACGTTCAGGACGGCGCTCGTCGAGAGACGACCACTTGGCCAAGCCTTCGATCACGCTGCCGCTGTCGATCCGAATCTCGACGCCAGTCAGGCCTTTGTCGCGCTGTTGACTGAGGGGCTCGTGCTAGGTCTCGATTGGCCTCAGGGCGCAGGTATCCAATGAACGACTCGCCTGCAGTTCTGCCACTCCCGACCACAGGCATAGCCTGGTTCGATCGGTTGCGAGGGTGGCTCGCCCGATTCCCTTTATCGATCATTCAATTGGCGGGACGCGTCGGCGTTGGAACCGTGTTCTTGAAGGCGGGCCTGCTCAAGTACAACTCGCCGGAATTCACCGTTCTCCTGTTCCGCGACGAATACAGAGTCCCGCTGCTCGATCCGGCGGTTGCGGCGCGAATCGCGATGACACAAGAGCTGACGATTCCGATCTTCCTGTTTCTCGGGCTCGCGACGCGCATCGCCACCCTGCCGCTGCTCGGCACGATTGCCGTCATCCAGACGTTTGTCTATCCGAACGCATTTCAGGACCACCTGGTGTGGGGATCGATCCTCGTGCTGCTCCTGACCAGGGGACCGGGCGTGCTCTCACTCGATTACCTCATCGAACGTCGGGTGAGGAGGCATCGACGTCGAGCCGTCCCTCAGCCCGACCTGTAACGATCGCGCCGCTCGCGAGACTGCTGCGGTGGAGGAGCTGTCTCTCGTGTGATCTGCCTCACATTTCGATTTGATCGAATTGACATCACTGGAACTGGGGAGTAGTGTTCGGCCCCGCACACGTCGTCTTCACCCGCTCGCACTCCTGAGTCCTTGTGCTGAAGGGAGGGGGTATGAAGGTTCGGCGACTCGCCAGGGTCCTCGTGGTTGGCTGCCTTGTGCTGATGCCTGCGGCCGGATGGGCGCAGCAAGCGTCGGGAACTATCAGCGGGGTGGTGCGGGATGCGTCCGGTGCGGTCGTACCGGGCGTCACCGTGGAAGTCGCCAGCCCCGCGCTCATCGAACAGGTTCGATCGGTCGTCACTGATGCCCAAGGCCGGTATCAGATCGTCGATTTGAGACCGGGCACGTACAGTGTCACCTTCACGCTCGCCGGTTTCAGCACGTTGAAACGTGAAGGCTTGGAGTTGACCAGCGGATTCACCGCGACGGTCAATGCCGAGCTCAACCCGGGGAGCATCGGAGAAACGATTCTCGTCACCGGCGAGGCGCCCATCGTCGACCTGCGGAACGTCCGGCAGCAGACGGAGTTCTCGCGCGAGACGCTCGAATCGATCCCGGGGACTGGACGCCTCCCCGCTCTCTACACGGTGATCCCTTCGGCGGTGCTGAACGTCGCGACGGCGTATAGCGTCGGGGCGGTCAACGAACGCGTCGCTGCAAATTACAGTCTCCACGGCGCACCGAGCGCGTCTCCGATGTTCGACGGCATGAACGCAACGGTCACAAACCTGACCCAGGGCGTGGTCGTCTACAACCAGCTCACCTTCCAGGAAGTCGTCGTGGACACGAGCGGCGTCGGCGCCGATCGGGACAGCGGCGGCGCGCAGATCAATATCGTCCAGCGGGATGGCGGCAACACGTTTTCCGGCGCGTTGACCTACGCCTACAGCGGCCCGAGCTTCGAGAGTAGTAACTTCGGTCCCGCGTTGGCGGCGCGCGGGCTGCAGCCGACTGGTGCGCTTCGGAAGTTCTACGACAGCGGCGCCGCGCTTGGTGGCCCGATCAAGCGAAACAGGCTGTGGTTTTTCTCGGCCGTGCGCTCAGGCGCAACGCAGCAATATCAGCAGGGCAACTATTACAACAAGCTGCAGGGGGGGCCGGGCGCCGCTCCCGGCGTCATACGGTACGAACCGGATCTCACGCGACCCGCTTTCACGAATGATTACGCGAGGGATTTCACGCTGCGTCTGACGTGGCAGGCGGCACAGAAACACAAGATTGCCGTGGCGGCGTCTGTTCAGCCCAACTGCAATTGCCTCTTCGGTTTGTTGAATCCGGGCGTGGTGGCCGCACCCGAATCGACGGGACGCCACTACTACAACCCGAACATCATGCCGCTTGTGTCGTGGACCTATCCGGTGACCAGTCGAGTGCTGCTCGAAGCCGGAGCATCAGCGAACGTTCACGACCAGACGACGAAACGTCTCCCGGGAGTCGGCCGGGACATCATCCAGATCACGGAGCAAGCGCGCAATTTCAAGTACGGTTCTAGGGCGAACTCGCTGGCGGTGGGCGGATCCTACTCGCACAATCCCCGGCATCTGTATCAGGAACGGTTCGCGATCTCGTACGTCACCGGGTCGCACAATTTCAAGACCGGATTCAACCTGCGTACGTATTTCGAGGGCAACCTCGCGAAGAACCGGGACCCAGATCAGATCAATCAGGCGCGGGATTACACATTCCGCGACGGCGTGCCGGTCTCCGTGCGCATCTGGGCCGTGCCTCACGGGTTCGAAGAGGCGCTGCGCGATGTCGCGGTCTACACGCAGGATCAGTGGACAATACGAAAGACCACGCTGAATCTCGGTGTCCGTTTCAACGACGTGCGTGCGTGGACGCCTGAACAGGTGCTGGTGGCTGGCCCCTTCGTCCCCGAGCGGCGGTTCGCGCCAACCGATAACGTGCCGCATTGGCGGAACCTCGACCCGCGGCTGGGTGTCGCGCACGATCTGTTCGGCACGGGCAGAACGGCCGTCAAAGCCTCTCTCGGCCGCTACAGCACGCAGCTCATTGCCGCTGCCGAAAACCCCGCTCGAGCCGCAGCCGCCAGCGCGACGCGGACATGGAATGACAGCTTTTATCCGGTTGGCGATCCACGGCGCGGCAATTTCATCCCGGACTGCGAGCTCGGGCCGTCCGTCCCTGGCACCAGTGGCGAGTGCGGACCGTTGTCGGACCTCACGTTTGGACAGTTGCGGCCGGGCACGCGCAACGCGCCGGACGCGCTCGAAGGCTTCAACCGTCAAGACCATAACTGGCAGGCGTCCGCCTCGGTGCAGCACGAGCTCAGTGCGGGCGTCGGACTGAACGTTGCCTACTACCGGACGTGGTACGGCGGGTTTCTCGCGAGGGACAATCTGCTGCTTACGCCGGCGGATTACGATCCGTACTGCGTCACCGCGCCCGTCGATCCTCGTCTGCCGACCAGCGGTCAGCAGATCTGCGGGCTGTATGACATCAAGCCGGCGCTCTTCGGCAGCGTCGACAACCTGGTGACGCACGCATCGCAATTCGGCAAACAGACTCAGGTCTACAACGGCGTCGACGTGACCCTGAATGCGCGCGCAGCGCGCGGCGTGCAGGCCCAGGGCGGCCTGAGCGTCGGACGGACCGTGACCGACAACTGCTATCAGAACGATGATCCGTCGCTGACGGCGCAGGCATTCACCGGTGTGGCGCCGTTTCCGAGCTTTCCCAATTTCCCCGGTTTTCCGGACGCGCCGGCGTCGACTGTCGCGAGGCTCCCCGCGTTCTGCCACGTCGTGCTGCCGTGGTCATCCGGCACGCGCTTCAGGGGCCTGATCATCTATCCGCTGATCTGGAACTTTCCGGCGAGCGTCATTTATCAGGACAGTCACGGGATCGCGATTACGGAGAGCTATTGGGCGACCAACGCCGCGGACCGGCGCCCCACCGGCCGCGATCTCTCGTCTCGCCGCGGCGCGCCCCG
>JACXTT010004619.1_pt1 | contig 20395 bp, 13 predicted proteins | sample 9270951 | NCBI WGS metagenome assembly JACXTT01 (sample SAMN15532306, study PRJNA645909) | rock metagenome | isolation source: weathered quartz diorite | place: Puerto Rico | collected 2017-06-21
CCTTGGACCGCAAGTCGTTTCAGACTTGGGCCAATGCGGGGGTAACGCGAATCTTGGGGAAGCTGCGGGACGAGTTCGATTTAGTCATCGTCGATTCGCACCCGGTCCTGGCAGCCAACGATTCGCTCCTGATCGCCCAGTATGCCGACGCCGTCATCGTCTCGCCGATGCGCGACGTCAGCCAGATGCACAACGTCCACGCGGCCTGTCAGCACATGACGTCGCTGGGCGTGCGGGTCTTCGGCGCGGTGGTGAGCGGCATGCCGGTCAAGACGTTTGCGAAGGCGCCGGTCGCGGCTCAGACCGCATAGGAAATGTTTGCGAGCGCAAGGCGCCACGCGAGCGCCAAGCCGCAAGCGGTGATACAGGAGTTCCTTCATGCAACGCATTGTCGTCATCGTCAGCGCGTGTATCGTGTTGATCGCGTCGGGCGCAGTACACGGCATCTGGACCGATCGCTGGTCGGATCAAAGCGATCTTGCCGAGGCGGCCAAAAAGCTGGAGCTATTGCCGATGACGATCGGCGACTGGCACGGCGCCGCGGTCGAGATGGACAAGGACCCAAACACCGGCCTGTCGGGGATGGTCGCGCGGCGCTACGTACATGCCAAGTCGGGCAAGGCGGTCACGCTCTTCCTCGCCTGCGGCCGAGCCGGCGCGGTCTGCACGCACACGCCCGATGTCTGCTACGCGGGGAGCGGCTACGAGGTCGGCAAGCCGGAGCGTTTCGTGCTGCCGTCAGCCACGGCCCAGGCGGCGCCGGAATTCTGGACGGCCCGTTTCGTCAAGGAACGCGCCGCCAGCAAGACGAACCTGCGCATCTTCTGGTCGTGGCACGGCAAGGAGGCGTGGAAGATCGCCGACAATCCGCGTCTGAGCTTCGCCGGCGAGAAAGTCTTGCACAAGCTGTATGTCATTCGCGAAATGATACAAGCCGATGAACCGCTCGAAGGCGACGCCTGCGTCGAGTTCATGGGCGACCTGCTGCCGACGATCCGGCGCAGTGTTCTCACGGAAGCAAAGTAGATGAGGCATCACCGCCTCGGCCCCATTCATGACGAGGGCGGCCCGAGGCGATTTCCTGTTTTTCCCACGGAGGTTAGTAGGATGCTGACCAACCTGGACGAGCTAGCGTCGTCCCCTGAAGCGCCCAGGCAGGAGACGGCCAACCCGATCCTGCCTTTTCGCACGCCGAGTGAAAACGACTCGACGGAGCGGATGTCTCCAGCGCAGCGCATCTATGGGCCGATCCGCCGCGTGCTCGACTTTTCGTTCGCGCTGGTGCTGACGATTCTGGCCATCCCGATCGTGCTGCTGGCCGCGCTCGCGGTCCGCTTGACCTCGCGCGGACCGGCGTTCTACACGCAAGTCCGCACCGGCAAGAACGGCCAGCCGTTCACCATCTACAAGCTCCGCAGCATGATCGACAAATGCGAATCGCTCACCGGCCCGCGCTGGACCATCCCCGGCGACCCGCGCGTCACTCCCGTCGGCTGGCTGCTGCGCCGCACCCACATCGACGAGTTGCCTCAATTACTCAACGTCCTCAAGGGCGAAATGAGCCTGATCGGCCCACGTCCGGAGCGCCCGGAGTTCGTCAGCGAACTGGCGCAAGCGATCCCCGCCTATGAAAAGCGCCACATGGTGCTGCCTGGGATCACCGGACTGGCCCAAGTGCAGCTTGCGCCCGACAGCGATATCGCCAGTGTCCGCCGCAAGCTGCGATACGATCTGCACTACGTCGCCAACATGACCTTGTGGCTCGACCTACGCATCCTGCTGGCGACCGGACTGCACATGCTCGGCATGTCGTTCGATCGACTGCAACGGCTGCGCATCGTGCCGGGGCCGAGCCGGGTCGAGACGCCGAACGCGCTCGATGAAGCGCCGCGCCAAAGGCAGGCGGCGTAGGGTGCGTGAAACGCACCGCAAAGCCTGGGTGCGCTACTCGCACCCTACATGTAGCCTTCGAGAATCCTCACCATGCGTTTTGTCCTCTTCATCATCGCGAACGCCTTACTGTTCATTCGCCCCAGCGAATTGATCGCTGACCTGGCCGCGGTCGAGATCTATCGCTGGGTCATCCTCGCGTGTCTGGCGATATCACTGCCGCTCGTGCTGCAACAAACGTCGCTGCGCTATCCCGGCGTACCTCCCGTCGTCCTGTGCGTGGTCCTGCTGCTTCCCGCCGTCTTTCTGTCGGGTCTCTATCACGGCAACCTCGAACTGATCACGGACACGGTCATCGAGTTCGTGAAGATCCTCATCTATTTCTTGCTGATGATCTCCCTCGTCACCGACACGACGCGCCTGCGGCAATTCCTCTGCTGGATTGGCCTGTTCTCCGCCGCCGTCACCCTGGCGGCCGTGATGCGCTACCACACCGACATCACGCTTCCCGCGCCGCCGCCGAAAGCGAATCCTGGCAACAAGGCAGTTGTGCACGGAACCTACGTCGTTGACAAGACGCGCGACGCCCAGACCGGCGAGTTGGTTGACGTGCAACGCATGTGCGGCACCGGCATCTTCAATGATCCGAACGATTTTGCCCTCATCCTCGTCACCGCGATTCCGCTATGTCTCTACTGGCTGACCGATCCGACCAAGAAAGCGCTGCGTCCACTCTGGCTTCTCCTGTTGCTCTTCTTCGGCTACGCCTTGATGTTGACCCATTCGCGCGGCGGTTTCCTCGCGCTCCTGGCAGGACTGCTGACGCTCTTTCACCTGAAGTTCGGCGGTAAGAAGACGCTGCTGCTCGGCATGGTCTTTCTGCCTCTCCTCTTCGTCGTCTTTGCGGGACGCATGACCACCTTCTCCGCCGACGAAGGGACCGGCCAGGCACGCATCCAACTTTGGGCCGACGGGCTCTACATCTTCCAGCAGTCGCCGATCCTCGGCATCGGCATGGAGAATTACCGCCAGTTCTCCAGTCACGTTGCCCACCAGTCGTTCATTCATTGCTACACCGAACTGGGCCTGATCGGCGGCACTCTATTCCTGGGAGCGTTCTACTTCGCCATCAAGGGCATGTACGACCTTCGCCAATCTCCGCAAAACACCGAGGAGGTTGACCCAGAACTGCGCCGGCTGCACCCGTTTCTCATGGCAACGTTGATCGCCTACACCGTCGGCATCTGCTTTCTGTCACGCAACTACATCGTGCCGACCTACATGATGCTCGGCTTGGCCGTCGTCTACCAGCGCCTGCACGCGTCGCAGGTCGTCGTGCCGCTGCCGACGTGGACCTTGGCGACCTGGCCGCGGCTCGCCGGCATCAGTTGCAGCTTCTTGATCGCGTCGTACCTGTTTGTGCGGATGTTCGTGAAGTGGTAGGAGAACCATCATGCCTCTGAAACTGCTGCTCGTGGCCGGCGCTCGGCCGAACTTCATGAAAGTCGCGCCGCTTCTGTGGGAAGTGCAGAGGCGCGACGACGTCGATGCGTTCCTCGTCCACACCGGCCAGCACTACGACGAGAAGATGTCGCAGCGCTTTTTCGCCGAGCTGCAAATTCCGGCGCCCGACGAAAACCTCGACGTCGGCTCCGGCTCGCATGCCGTGCAGACCGCCGAGGTGATGAAGCGCTTCGAACCGGTGTTGCTGCGCCAAAAGCCCGATGTCGTTGCCGTCGTCGGCGATGTCAACTCGACGCTGGCGTGCGCCTTGACCACAGTGAAGCTCGGCATTCCGGTCGCCCACGTCGAGGCGGGCCTGCGCAGCTTCGATCGCTCGATGCCGGAGGAGATCAATCGCATCCTCACCGACGCCATCAGCGATCGACTGTTCGTCACCGAGCCGAGTGGTGTCGCCAACCTGGGTGCGGAGAATGTTCCCGCCGAGCGGATTCACTTCGTCGGCAACGTGATGATCGACACGCTGATCGCCTGTGAGCCGCGCATCGCCCGGTCACCGATCCTCGACACGCTCGGCGTGTGCCCCGGAGGCTATGCCGTGCTGACGATGCATCGGCCCGCGAATGTCGATCGTCCCGATATCTTCGAGGGACTGATGAACGCGATTGGTCGATTGCAGCGCGAGATGCCGTTTGTGTTTCCCGTTCATCCGCGTACGCGCAAGGCCATCGCCGACTACGGCCGCGACCCGCTGCCGAACTTGATCTTCACGGAGCCGCTCGGCTATTTCGACTTCATGAAGCTGATCGGGCAGGCGCGCTTCGTCCTGACCGATTCCGGCGGCGTGCAGGAGGAGACCACGTACCTCGGCGTGCCGTGTTTGACGATGCGCGACAACACCGAACGCCCGGTCACCGTGACGCAAGGGACCAACCGGCTCGTCGGTCTCGACCCCGCCAAGATCATCGCGGAAAGCTTGCATGCTCTCGCGTCAACCCGCGAGCGGCACGTGATCCCCGAACTGTGGGACGGCCGGGCGGCGCAACGGATTCTCGATGTCATGACCCGTGGTGCAGGCGGCTCACCTGCACAGGAACAACACGTGCAAGCGAATCGCCTGCACCAGATTGGCTAAGGACGTTCTCCGATGCTTGATAAGAAGATATTGCTGCTCACCTACCACTTCCCGCCGTCGGCGGCGAGCGGAACGTTTCGCCTACTCGGCTTCACCCGGCATCTGCCGGCATTCGGTTGGCAGCCGCTGGTCGTCGCGCCACCGAGCTTGCCATGGGAGCCGCTCGATCCGCAGCTCGTCAGCGCGATTCCCGCCGAGGCGGTCGTGCGGCAGGCGCCATATCCTGCATCGGCGCCGAGCCTGCTGCGCATGCCAGCGCAAAACGCGGTCTGGCTGCCGCGGGCGTGGTTCGCGTGCAAGCGGCTCAGCGCGGAGCATCGGCCCGACGCGATCCTGACCTCCGGGCCGCCGCATTGCGTTCACGTGCTGGGCCACTATCTCAAACGCTCACTGGGCGTGCCGTGGGTCGCCGATTTTCGCGATCCGTGGATCAGCGATGGCACGAGCAAGAAGCTCGGCTGGGTGCAGCGCTGGGCGCTACGCTGGGAGCACGCGGTTTTCGCCAACGCGGACCTGATCCTGGCGAATGCACCGAATGCGACGCGGATGTTCCAGGAGACGTATCCGGGGTCGCGCGACAAGATCGTCACGTTGACGAACGGCTTCGATCCGCCCGTGGGGCAAGCATTGTTGCCTGCCGCGACAGACACGAATGTCTGCCCCGCTCATCTGTGTCTGGTACACGCCGGCGAGATCTATGCGGGGCGCGATCCGCGGCCGCTGCTTGAGGCCCTGACGCGACTGAATGCCGAAGCCGTCGTTCCGACGTATCGACTTCAAGTCCTCGGTCGGAACGAGATTAACCTGGAAACATTGCTTCAGGAACGCGGCTGGACGGAACTCGTGGAGGTGATCGGCCAGCTCGCGTATCAAGAATCACTCGCGGCGATGCGGCGCGCCGACATCCTGGTGCTGTTCGACAGCCCAGGCCGAACCATCGGCGTGCCGGCGAAGCTCTATGAATACCTCGGCGCCGGCCGGCCGATCCTCGCGCTCGCGGAACCGAATGGCGACGTGGCCGCCGTCTTGCGCGCCAGCGGCGTATTGCACCGCATCGTCTCGCCGCAGAACGCCGGCCAAATCCACCAGGCGCTGGGCGAACTCACGCAGGCGATGCGCGCGACGGACGCGGTTGCCGATGGGTCGTTGCTGGAGCGCTTCACACGCCGCCATATCGCACAAACGCTGGCGCGCCGGCTTGCCGCCCTCGTCGGCGCGCCGACCGTGACTTCGCTGCGCGTCGATTGCGCCGCGGCGGCGGCGGAAACGCGTGTGTCGGCAATGCAGGAGACGGCGTGAGGAGGCGAGCGGCGGATTCCCGTCTGCCGATCGCTCAATGAGTCATGGGTAGGACTACTTTGATCTTCAAAGGGTACATTCGATGAACGCGCATTCTTTTCTTGGCGAATCGGCGTCGGTGTCCGTTTCCGGCAGAGTTGCCTCGGAACCGCGGAGGCTGCCGCGCGTCCTGTACGTGCTCAACTTGAATCCAACCGACAAGTTTGGGGCACTGGAAGAACAGATCGTCTTCCTGCACCAGGCGTTTCAGGAGGAAGGAAGCTGCTTCGCGCCGCTATTCATCTGCCCGGCGAAGGCTGGCATGACGGATGGCTTTCGCCGCTACGGCGTGGCGGCGCATTGCCTGGACCTGCGCTCGTTCCGTTGGAGCACGCTCGCCGCGTTACGCGGGCTGATCCGCAGCGGCGGCTTCGAGATCGTGCACTGGCATTTCACGGAGCCCCTGGCGAATCCCTATCTTTGGTGGCTGTCCGTGTTGAACCCGACCGTTCGGCACTTTTTCTCGGACCACATCTCGCGTCCGAGCGAGCCCTACACGCCGCCGACCAGCTGGAAGAGGCTGCTCAAGCGTCTGCTCCTGAAGTGCTATGCGCGAACGCTGTGTGTCAGCCGGTTCGTGCATGATTGCTTGATGGAGCAAGGCAGCTGGTCCAACGTAGACGTCTGCCGGCACTTCATCAACACGGATCGATTCGTGCCGGACGCCACCGTGCACGCCGCCATGCGCCGCCGGCACGACGTGGCGGACCGGTTCGTGGTGACGGTGATTGCCCAGCTCATTCACGAGAAGGGCATCGATGTGGTCCTCCGCGCCATGATCGAGCTTCCGGACAGGGCAATCCTGTGGATCATCGGGAGCGGCTGTAAGGCAGAGGAGCTGCAAGCGTTGTCTCGGACGCTGGGCGTGGATCACCGCGTTCGCTTCCTCGGTCTGCAGCGGCACGTGGAGCCGTTCTTGCAGGCAAGCGACTGTTTCGTGCTGCCGTCGCGCTGGAAGGAAGCAGCCGGCCTGGTCCTGCTGGAAGCGCAGTCGGTCGGGCTGCCCGTGGTTGCCAGCCGCATTGGCGGCATTCCGGAATATGTCGATGATGGGCAGACCGGATTTCTGTTCGCGCCGGAAGACAGCGGCGAGTTGGCGGTCCACTTGCGTGCCCTGTGCGCTGACGCGGACCTTTGTCGCCGCATGGGGCAGCGAGGCCGCACCCTGGCGGTCGAACAGTTTTCGCCGCCGACTCAGTTGTCGGACTGGTTGAACTATTATCGCTAAATTCGCGGCACCTGCCGGCATCCCCGTCCCGCGCACCGGCGTGCCATGCCGCCTTTGCCCTGGCCGGGCGGCAGGCCTTGCCGACGACGCGTCGGAACGAATGGTTCGAACCGTATTTTCATCGGAGACTGAACATGACTACTGCGCTCTTGAATCCGCCGCTTCCTGTCGCTTCCGCTTGCGGCAAGCCGATAAATCTCGATCTCGTGTCGTCGCTCGTGCGCGCCCTGGAAACCGATGGCTGCGTTCGCCTGCCGCGCTTGCTTGCCGATGACGTGCTAGGTGAAATGCAGCAGGCATTCGCGAATCGATTGAGACATTTGCGCTGGAACGCCTGCGACGGCTACGAGCGCGGCGAACGCCTGCGGCTCATGGTGCTGGATGTTCTGACGTTGGCCCAAGGCTTCGTCGATCTCGCCATTCACCCGCTCGTCCGCGCGGTGCTCGACGAATACCTCGGCCCGCACTACTCCCTATGCGAAGCCAAGGGTTGGAAATCGCTGCCGACCCAGCGTGATTTTCACGGCTGGCACAGCGACATGTGGTACGATCAGACGAAGATCACCGACCGGATTCCGCGCGAGGTCAAGCTTGCGTTCTACCTGAGCGACGTGAAGTCCGGGGCGTTCCAGTACCTGAAGGACACGCACGGCCGACAGGCCCCGCATCATGTGCAACGCGACCAGGCCGCCAAGCTGCCGCTCGATCGCCTGGAGGAGTTTTCGGGACCGGCCGGCAGCGCCGTCCTCTTCGATACCACCGGCATCCATCGCCAGGGCATTCCGATTTTGGAACCGCGCCAGGCGATCTTCTACAACTATCACGATCCATCGATTCCGCTGCAGCAAGAAGACGTCGAGTACTACCGCTATCACCCGCTCCTCTTGAACGCGGCGTTTCTGGCGGACATGACGCCCGAGACGATGCGCCTACTCGGCTTCGGCGACCAGACGCACTACCAGCCTGGCTTTGTGCGCAAGCGCTCCCATGCCTGGTTTCACGGTGCGCTGACGGCGCTGTACGGAACAAAGCTAAGGATGGGGGAATGGAGCGAGCGTGTGTTCGGCAAGCTGCGGCGCTTGGCTGGCCAGGCGTAGATTCTGCCAGCCGTCGCAACGCCGCCGGATTCTGGCGGCCACGGATGTCCGCCGTTGCCGGAACTTCCCTGATCGGCGTAATGTCAAGGTTGGTTGGGATACCCCCTTGTCGAGTTGGCAAACTGGAAAGCACGAATTCGTAACTAGCGATTCGGGAAGGACTTCGAGTTACGCTCCAGTTTGCCAACTCGATTACAATTGATCGGCTCAACGAACGATGTATCCTGGCTGCCGGAAGCGGCGGGAAAACTGGCGGCTGGTTGCCCTTGACTTGATTCTCGCGTTTTCATTACCATGCCGACCGAGTGGTAATGCCTCAGCAAGCATGATGCTTCGAACCGGCCGCCACGATTGACACCGCGCGATTGCTCTGAGGGAAGGCCCGGCTAGCGGGCAAGTAATAACCGTTGGTTGTTTTTCCCTCTTTTGCACTAAATGGAAAGGATGCCAGAGATGAGAAAGTCGTTGGTTTCGTTCGCCGCCTTGGCGATGCTGCTCCTGGTCGGCGGAACCGTCCAGGCCCAGCCGATCGTGTGGACTTATGTCGCCGACAGCACGAAAGTCGTGAGCGACACTCCCAACCCCATCACTCTCCCGACGTCGTGGATCGACTTCAAAGGCCAAAGCTATGGCTCCACCAACAATTCCGGGATCGTCATCTACAAACTGGCGACGTCGAGCACCGTCCCGGACGGCGGTACGCCCGACACCATCACCAACGGGGAGTTCAAGCTGGGCATCTCGTTCGTTGACACGAAGGCGGCCGTCGACGGCGTATCCGGCACGAAGGTCGTTACGGACAAGGTGTTCTTCAGCGGCAAACTGTCCGCGAGCAACATCACCCAGAAGACGTTCTCCTTCGACGCCCTCAGCTGGACCTCGCCGCTCGTCGCCAAAGTCACCCTGGGCGGAAGTGATCCCAGCGACGGTTGGCGCGATTATACTGTCACCGTGAATCCTAACTTCAGCTTCTCAGCGCCCGGTGTCCCCAACGGTCCGGACGGCTCCATCTATGTGGACGTCAAGGTAACCCCAGGCGACGGTCCCACCGGCTCCAGCGAACCCCCCAGCCCCAGCCCAACCCCCGAACCGGCGTCGCTTGTCCTCGCCGGCCTCGGCTTGCCGCTCTTCGTCCTCCTGCGTCGCCGCTTGAAGGCCGCCAAGTAGCCTTCTTCTATGCACTGCCGACGAGCGTCGAGACATAAGCCCGACGTGGCGCCGGTGGTGCAAGCGAATACTCGTCGGGCTGATGTCCCGACGCTCGCCTTGGCCAATACGCTGTGGACGTCGGCAAGTGCCCATGCCGGCGTCCGCCTCCTATCAATGTTTTCCCGCAACAGGGAATCGGCACCGCGGCGTCAAGGAAAACCACCCTTCTCGGAAAACCCTCCGCCCAATCTTCGCGTTCACCCTCAATCAACACGCTTGTTGGATGCACCCATGCGCAAGCTAAATACCAAGTTTTTCGTAATCCTCGTCGTCACCGCCGCGCTGTTGGCCGGCGCCGTCTTCGGCCTGCATCGTTTGCAAGCGGGCAACATTGCCGAGGCCTTGCTCTGGCAGGCGAACCAGGCCGAGAAGGACGGCAAGCTCGATCGCGCCGCCAAGTATCTTGGCCGCTATCTCGAATTTGCCCGCGAAGATCTGGATGAGCGCGAACATCTCGGCATGATCCTGTCCGAGCCGCTGACCGCCACGACGCCGCAGCGTCGGGCCCGCGCCCGCTTCGTCATCGAACAGGTGCTCGCCAAGGACCCGGAACGGCACGTTTTGCGCGAACGACTGTGCCAGATGCTCATCGCCGGGCGCTCGTTCGAGGCGGCCAGGGAGCACCTGACCTACCTGGAAAAAAATGTGCCGAACGCCGGCGCGGTCGCCTATCTCGCCGGTTTGTGGCATGAGGCGCAGAACCAACCCGACCGCGCCATGGAGGCGTATCGCCGGGCCATCAAGTCCGATGCCGGCAAGGTGGATGCCTACGGGCGTCTCGTCGCTCTGCTCAAGCATGCCGACTTCGGCAAAGCGCCCCGGTACGCCGAGGAAGTCGATCGCCTCGTCGCAGCCGCACTGGCGAAGGCGCCCCACGATGGCAGCGTCTTGAGCCTTGCCGCCCAGCACGCTCAGGAAAAAGGCAACACCGGCATGGCCCTCAAACATCTCGAAGACGGCCTCAAAGTCAACCCGAGCGAACCGCGCTTGTACCTGGCCCTGGCGCGGATTCACGCCCAGAACGGCAAGCGCGCCGAAGCCGTCGAACGCTTGCAGGCCGGCCTGCAGCGTGTCCGCAAGGCGGAGCAGTACGATCTGCGCTGGAGCCTCGCCAATCTTTTCCTCGACGACCATCGCCTCGACGACGCAACCAAGCTGATTGCCGAGGTGCGCAACGCCAATCCGCTTTCGGCGGTCTATCTGGAGGCGCGCAGCGAGATGGTGCGCGGTCGCTGGTTCGAGGCGGCCCGGCAATTCGAGCGAATCCGTCCGGCACTCAAGAGCGTGAAAGAGTTGGCTTATCAACTCGATTTGTATCTTGGGGCATGTTACGCACAGCTGGAGGAGCCGGCACAGCAATTGATCGCTTACCAGCGCGCCGCGGAGGCGGATGCGACCTCGCTCGCCGCTCGCCGCGGGATGGCGCATGCGCTATGGACACTGGGGCAGACCGGCGAGGCACTCCACATCTATCTGGAGATTGTCGCCGGCACCAAGGACGCCGACGAAGCCGCCAAGCTCCGCATTGAATACCTGCGCTTGCTGCTGCAAAGCGTGCCGCACCAGAATGCCAAGGAATGGAAGAAGATCGAGCAGGAGTTAACCGAGATCGAAAAGACCTTGGTGAAATCTCTCGATGTTGCCCTGCTGCGCGCGGATATGTCCTTCATCCGGGGGGACAAGAAAATGGCCGCAGATCTTCTGCATGACACGATCAAGGACCACCCGGATCGTTACGAGCCGTGGCTGGCGCTCATCGCGCTCGCGGCCGAGAAGAACGCCTCGGCCGAGGTGCAGCGACTGATGGCGACCGCGGAGAATCGCTTCAAGGACAAAGTGGAGTTTCGCCTGGCGCAGGTCCGGTTTTGGGCGCGCTACTACGATGCCGATGCGGAGACCGGGCTGAAGCGCCTGGAGAGCGACCTCGCCGCGTTCACGCCGCGCGAACAGTCGGGCGTCCTGCAAGTGATGGCCGAGACGCATTACTGGGCACACAAGCACCGTGATACCGCGCGGGTGCTGGAGCGCCTGGTGCAATTGCCACAGCACGCTCACGATGTAGCCGCGCGTATGCAGCTGCTGGAACTGGCGATCTTGCTCGACGACGACGCGCAGGCGCAGAAGATTCTGGGCGAAGTCAAGCGTCTCGAGAACGACAGCGACAGCGTCGACTGGAGCTTCGGCGAGGCGCTGCGTCTCATTCGCACCGGGCGCAAGTCAACCAAGGATGCGCTGGAGAAGGCTCGACATCTCTTGACGGTGGCGTCCGCCCAACGCCCCAACTGGCATCCGATCATTCAGACCCGCGCCGAGCTCGATGAATTGCAAGGCCGGCCCGATCAGGCGATCGCAAACTATCGCCGCGCCATCGAACTGGGCAGCCGCGACCCGCAGGCAATGAAGCAACTGCTCGTCCTGTTGTCGCAAGCCCAGCGCTTCGACGAGGTCGAACAGCTCCTGCAGCGCATGCAGAAGCAGCACGGCACCACCGAAGAAATCGTCCGCTACTACGTCGCGCATGCCTGCAACCGGCACGATTTCAAGAAGGCGGAGATTCTCATCAAGCAGGTGGTTGCCAGCAATTCGAGCAACTATCGCGATCATTTGTGGATGGGGCAAATCCTCTCTGCCACCGGCCAATCCCCGGCCGACGCGGAGAGATCGCTGCGCCGCGCCGTCGCGCTGGCGCCGGAGCAGCCGGAAACCTGGGTCGGCCTGGTTCGTCATCTGGTCGCCGTCGGCCAGCACGCGGCGGCGCAGGCCGAAAGTGAAAGCGCCGCCAAGGCCCTTCCCGCCGAACGCAAGGAACTCACCCTGGCCCGATGCAGCGAGCTGCGCGGCCTCCTCAAGGAGGCCGCCGACCACTACGCAACCGCCATCAAGAATTCACCGAACTCGGCGCACGTCTATCACACCGCGGCCGAATTCCATTTGCGCGTCGGCGGCCTGGTCCATGCCGAGACGCTGTATCGCAAGATCGTCGCTCGGCAAACAGCCCCATCCGACGACGACGTCGCCGCTGCACGCCGCGGCCTGGCGCTGGCACTCGCCAAGCAAAATCGCCCCCACAAGACCGTTGAATCGCTCCAGCTCGTCGGCCTGGCCCTGGACGAAAAGGGCATGCTCCTCGACGGCAAACTTGCTGAGCCGTTGGACGAGCTGCTCCTGCAAGCCAAGGTGCTCGGCTCGCTCAATCATCACAAGCTCCGCAGCAAGGCAATCTCGATTCTGGAAACGCTACAGCAGAAAAACGCCCTCAACGCGGACGATCAGTTCTTCCTGGCGCGCTTGCTGGCCCAGCAGCTTCCTGATCCAGTCGCCTGGACGAAGACGCGCCATCTCTTGAAGGGGCTCACGCTGCAGTTCCCGAAAAATTCTCGTTACCTCGCCTACGCCGCCCAGATGCACATTCAGCACAAGGAATTCAACGACGCGGAGCCGATCCTCGTTCGGCTCGAAGCGCTCGAGCGCGAACGCAAGACCACTCCCGGAGGCTTCGGCTCCATCGAATTTCGCGCCAAGATCCTGGAAATGCGCGGCCTGGGCACGCAAGCAGTTGCGTTGTTGACCGCCTATGCGAATCAACCCGATGCGGCCCCGGTCCGTCTGCTTCTGCTGGCGAACCTGCAAGGCAGGTTGGGCAACTACCAGGATGCTGTCGATCTTTGCGAGAAGGCACGGGAAGCAACCGGCGCCGCGCTCAAGGACAACCTTGCTGCCCTGGACGCGCTCCGCAACGAGACCAACGCCGCGGCTGTCTCCATCTTGCGCAGCAACAAGCCGAGCGAAGCTCTGCTCACCAGGCACAATCAGTGGCAAGAACAGCGGCGCCGTGTCGAGACGCTGTTGCGCGATGCGATCGTGAAGAACCCAAAGGATGTGCAGTCGCGCCTTTATCTGGCCGACTTGATGGAACTGCAGGGCAAGTATGATGAAGTTGAGAAGCTCTGCCGGGAGGTTCTCAAGGAAAGCGACACCAACCTGGTCGCACTGAATAACCTTGCCTGGCTTCTCGGCCAGAAAGCGGCTCAGACTCCGGAAGCGTTGACGTTGATCGAGCACGGCATTGCCAAATACGGTCTTCGCCCCGAACTGGTGGGTACACGCGCCATTGTGCTGCTCAACAGCGGCGAGATCGAGAAAGCCGTGCGCGATCTCGAGCGCGTCGTCAACGAGGCGCCGACGCCGACGCGGCTGTTCCACCTGAGCCGGGCGTATGAAAAATCGCGCAACACCAAGTCGGCCCTGGCGATGCTGCGGCAAGCCAACGAGGAAGGGCTGACCTTGCAGCAGCTTCATCCCGTCGAGCAGGCGGAGTATCAGCGCGTGAGCGCGGAGCTGGGCAAACGGCAATAGAAATGGTTTGCATTGCGCCTGCGAGTTTTGCACCCACACCCACCTTTAGAGATGATGCCCCTGTGCATCGGGGCACGGCTTAAGCGCTCGCGTGGCGCCTTGCGAGCGCTTAAACTTCGATCCGCACCTTGACAACCCGCCCCGTGCGCGACTCCATGACGTTGGCGACTTCCTCCGGCGTCCCCTGGGCGATAATGCGCCCGCCGCCGGCGCCGCCTTCGGGCCCCAGATCGATCACCCAGTCCGCACTGCGAATCACGTCGAGATCGTGCTCGATCACGATCAGCGAATGCCCGGCCGATAGCAAACGATCGAAGCATGCGAGCAAGTTCGCGATATCGTCCGGATGTAGTCCCGCCGTTGGCTCGATCAACAGGAATACGCAGCCGGTCTTGCGGCTCGATGCCAGATGGCCCGCCAGCTTCAGACGCTGGCATTCGCCGCCGGCGAGGGTCTCGACCGCCTGTCCGAGCCGCAGGTAATCGAGGCCGACGTCGAGCAGCACTTTGAGCTTCTTCTCGACCGCCGGCTGGGCGCGGAAGAAGCGAAACGCCTCGCGCACCGTCAGGTCGAGCACCTCGGCAATGCTGCGGCTACGCACCTTGATGTCGAGAATCTCCTTACGATAGCGCTTCCCCTGGCACTCGGGGCAAGTCGTCGTCACGTCGGCGAGGAATTGCATGTCGATGGTCAGCGTCCCCTGCCCTGCGCACGTCTCGCAACGGCCGCCGGCCTGATTGAAGCTGAAATGGCCCGGCCCGAAGTTGTGGATCTTCGCATCGATGGTCGCCGCGAAGAGGTCGCGGATCTCATCGAAGATTTTCAGATAGGTCGCCGGATTGCTGCGCGAGCTGCGCAGCAGTGGTTGCTGATCGAGGAGGATGACGTCGTTGACGGATTGCGCGCCTGTGACGGCCCCCAGGGGTTCGGAGTACCTCATCCCTGGGCTTGAGGGGGGGGCCTTCTTCTTTTTCGCAATGCACAGGGCCGGATACAGCGTCTGCTCGACGAGGCTGCTCTTGCCGGCCCCGCTGACGCCGGTGACGACGCACAGGACGCCGAGCGGGAACTCGACGCTGAGGTGTTGCAGGTTGTTCACGCGCGCGTCGCTCAGCTTGAGATAGCCAGTCGGCTTGCGTCGCTGACCGCTTCTTGCCAAGTCTGCGGGCGCTGCGTCAGCCGCGGGAAGTCCTTGATTGACGACTTGCCCGCCTTCCTCGCCGGCGCCGGGGCCGAGGTCGATGACGTGATCGGCCGCCGCGACGACCTGGCGATCGTGCTCGATGACGACCACGGTGTTGCCGCGGTCGCGCAAACTGCGCAGCGCGTCGAGCAACTTGGGCGTATCGCGCGAATGCAAGCCGATGGTCGGCTCGTCGATCAGGTACAAGACGTGAACGAGATTGGACGCGAGCGCCGACGTCAAGGCGATGCGCCGCACGGCGCCGTCGGACAGCGTCGCCGCCGGCTGTTGCAGGGTCAGGTAGCCGAGATCGAGATCGACGACGGCTTGCAGACGTGCGCGGATCTGATCGGCGGCCGGCTCGGTCCGCGCATCGATCCAGGCGCGAAGCTCGCTCAACGGTTGCGCGTGCCAATCGGCGATGGTCCGGCCATCCACCTGCACGGCGAGGGCGTCGCTGTTCCAGCGAAGTCCCTGACATGAGGGACACGTAGCGCCGTGCTGGCCGAGGAAGCCGGTCCCCAGGCACGCCAGACATGCTCCCAGCGGGTCGTTTGCATCGAAGAGCCTCGGCTCCGGCGTGGTAAGTACGCGTGCGCAGTGACCGCAATAGAAACGCTGGTCGACTAGATCTTCATACTCCGCCGTCAAGAACCCGACCTTTCCGTCGCCGCGGCGGAAGCCGGCCTCCACCGCTTCGGTCAGACGTTCGACGGACGTTTTGCCGATCTCGACTCGGTCGAGCAGGACCCAGACGGTGTCATCCGCTGACAGAGCCGGGACCGCTTGCTCACCGAGACGATAGACCGCGCCGCCCGCCTGGATGCGGAAGTAACCCTCCTCGAGCAATGCGGCGAACCAGGCTGGTTGATCAACCTGCTCCGGTAGTGTCGCGGGAAACGCAATCGTAACGAACGTGCCTGACGGAAGCGACTGCATGCTCGCCACTGCCTCGGTAGTGCGACCTGCGCGCACAGGCCTCTGGCATTTCGGACAAACGACCGCACCGGCGCGGGCGAACAGCAGCCGCAGGTGATCGGCAATCTCCGTGAGCGAGCCGACCGTGGCCCGCGACGACGCCTTGACCGGCGCGCGGCGAATGGCGATGGCGGGCGGCAGGTCGCCGATCGCTTCCGCGTCGGGCCGCTCGAAGCGTTCCAGGAATTGGCGGGTATAAGTCGAGAAGCTTTGCAAGTAGCGCCGCTGCGCCTCGGCGTAGAGCGTATCGAAGACGAGGCTGCTCTTGCCCGCGCCGCTGACGCCGGTGACGACGGTGAGCCGATGGAGCGGGACATCGACGTCGATGTTCTTCAGGTTGTGGACGCGCACGCCGCGCAGCGCGATGGTTTTGGGATTCACGGCAAGCCCTGGGATGAAGTACTCCGAATCCCAGGGGTAGGGAGTACCTCACCCCTGGGCTTGGAATCTAAACGATGATCGGCCGCGCCAGGAAAAACCAGTCCCACGGCGGGGCGTATTCCTGTAGCTCCTTGCCCCCCGCGAATTGCTTCCAGGACAGCGAGATCTTCTTGAGCCGCTTCAAGGCAAAGCCGGCGCGTTCGAAGCGATAGGCGACCTCGAACGGTTGCCAGAAGTGCTGCTCCAGGCCGCGAAAGCGAAATTGGCCGAACGCGAAATCGTAGTACTCGTGCTCGCAATGATGGGCGGCGTTCTTGCGGGCCGCGTCAATCGGCTTGCCCGTCTTCAGGGCGCGATCGAGCAGCAGCATCGTATAATAGTGAACCGCGTCCATCGCCGGCAAAATGCCCACGAAGCAGCCGTCCGGCTTCACGCAGCGGCGGATTTCACGCAACGCCTTATCCAGATCGTCCGGGTTCGGCAACACCAGGCTGTTGACCGCCACCGCGACATCGACCGGCTCCGGCAGAACGTGCAGGTCAAGGAAGCTCGCCTGATGAAAGCAGACGTTCGCGCTGTCCTTGATGCGCTCCCGCGCTCGCGCCAGCATCCCCTCCGCGAAATCGATGGCATGCACCGTCTTGAAATGCTTTGCCAAGAACGGCAACATCGGCCCGATGCCGCAACCGAGATCGGCGACGACGCGATTGTCCAGATCGCGCAAGCGGCGCAGGGTTTTCTTGAGTGGATTATTGCGCACGTCAGCGCGATACGGATCGACGAATTGCTGCTCGTAAGACGCGGCGACTCGGCTCCAGAAGTGGTCTTGCGAAAGCATGATCTGTTCCGCCGCTTGCGGCTTCGCACTCGCTTGGTGTGCGCATGGCCGCGGATTATTTGCTGCGAGCGCTAAATCGCAAGCGGCGCGAGGACGCGCCCCGTCACCTCACCGAAGCCGACGCGATAGCCGGGCCCCTGGCACCACCCGGTCATCGTGATGCGGTCACCGTCTTGCAGGAAGGTGCGCGTCTCGCCATTGGGCAACTGGATCGGCCGGGTCCCCTTCCACGCCAGCTCCAGCATCGAGCCGAGCGAGTCGGGCGTCGGTCCGCTGATCGTGCCCGACGCCAAGAGGTCGCCCGTCTGCAAGTTGCAGCCGTTGATCGTGTGATGAGCGATCTGCTGGCAAATGTTCCAGTACAGATGCTTGGCGTTGGTCGCGCTGATGCGCACCGGCTCGGTCATCTGCGCGGTTTGCAGCCAAATCTCCAGGTTGATGTCATAGGACCAGTTGCCCTCACAGTGCAGGTACGGCAACGGTACCGGATCCTGCGTCGGTCCCGCGACACGGAACGGCTCGAGCGCGTCGAGCGTCACCACCCACGGCGAGATCGACGTGGCGAAGTTCTTCGCCAGAAACGGGCCGAGCGGCTGGTACTCCCATTTCTGAATGTCGCGGGCGCTCCAGTCGTTGACCAGCACCATGCCGAAGACGTGCTCGGCGGCTTGCGCCGTCGAGATTGGTCTGCCCAGTTCGTTGCCTTGGCCGATGAATATGCCGAGCTCCAGTTCGAAATCGAGCGACTTCGTGGGCCCAAACGTTGGCGCCGCGGCGTCATCGGCTTTCGTCTGACCGTTGGGCCGCTCGATGTCGGTGTCGCTGACGACGACCGAACTGGCCCGGCCATGATACGCGACCGGCAAGTGCAACCAATTGGGCATGAGGGCGTTGTCGGCGCCGCGCAGCATGATGCCAACGTTGGTGGCGTGTTCGCGGGAGGAGTAGAAGTCGGTGTAATTTGGGATAAATGCCGGAATGCGCATAGTCACGGCAGATTGTGATAGTAAAACCTTGCGGCGAAGTTCGCGGTTATCACGCAACTCGGCGTTGTCATGCCGTAGCAAGGCACTCGTACGTTGACGAAGATCACGCCAACACGTCGCTCCAATCATCATCGTCAATGAAAGATCACTAAGCTCGGCAAGGAAGGTGGTCGCAGCTAACGGCCAATCCTTGAGTTTAAGGGCATCCCAATGCGCCAATGCTGACAGATCGAGCACATGATCGCCAATGGCAACGCCAACGTGGATACCTCCATCGTCGTGCCGTCGAAACACGCCAAACGGCAGATTCTGAATCGGAAAAGGCGACGCCGGATCGACGTCGATGAAACTTCGCAAAGAGGGGTGGTTGGGATTGTCGATCATGGGAAGTCCATCTCCGGGGCGACCCCGCAGGTTCGCTGCGCTCACCTGCGGGCTTGGGGGCTACTTGAGGTGCTCGGCACGCAGCTTGATGAGCGCTTGCAGGGCGGCTTTGGCGCGGCCTTGATCGTCCACCAGGCCGCAGTTCGGGAAGGAGTGCGGCTCGGCGTCGGACCAGTGTGACCAGACCACCGTGCGGACGTACGGTTTGGCCAGCGCCAGCGCCACGAAGCCAGCGGTCCAGTCGGCCTGCGATTCCTCGAAGTAGCCGCCGCGCCAGTGGCCGAGGTTGATGCGCTGTCCCGGATCGGACTGCTCATTCACCTGGGACGACGACGGATAGCCGAGCGTTGCCTGGATCGGCACGCCCAGCAGCGCGTACAGGTCGAGCACGCGCGAGGTATCGAGGAGATCGCGGCAATAACTGCCGCGCGGGCTGATGGACATGATCAATTCGAGATCGAGGGCGGCGAGCTTGATGCCGGTGCGCAATAGATCGTCGGCAAAGATGAATGGCGTCTTGCTCCGTTCCTGCTCCGCGAGATAGTCGCCCCACGGCTGGGCCAGGCCGACGATGAATTCGAGCTGCGGGTTGACGCGGCGCACCGCGTCGGCGAGACGGATGGTGAGCCAGATGAGCTCTTCGTCGCGGCTGGCCAGGACGCCGGCGACATTGCTGCCGGCGCTGAGCTGCCAGGTGCGAATGCGCGATTGATAGCGGCGCACCACGGTTTCGACGAAGCCGGCCATCACGCTGCTGAGACTGTGCAGATCGGTCACGTCCTCCCACAGCCAATCGGGGAGATTGCGGCCGGCGAAGTCGATCAACGGGCCGCCGATGGCCCTCACGCCGTGCGCTATCGCCCAGCTGACGATGCGGTCGGACGCTTCCCAAGTAAACTGCCCGCGGCTCGGCTCGATGTGCTGCCACGGAAACGGCACGCACACGGTGTTGAACGCCTGGGCAAAGTCGCTCACATGCGGTTCCGCCGGCGCGCCGGCCTCCAGCCGACAGCTCAGCGCGGTGTCGAATTTCGGCTGGCGCGCGTGGCGAATGTCGAATACGCGGCCGATGTATGTCCAAACCAGCTCATGGGCGGCTTCATGGGCCAGACGCAGCGCCTTCTCGGCCAACGGCACGGAGTCGGGATCGGGGAGCCGCATCAAGGCGTGGCTGAAGACCGAGGTCGCCTCGCGGACTTCATTCGTCAAGGTATCGGGCAGGAGCAGGCCGCCGAGGGTCCAGTCGGCGATCTGGCCGCGGACCTGATTGATCTTGCCGCGGGCCAATTCGATCGCCAGGTGATAGGGGGCCGCCCGCTCCATGAGGGTAGCGGAGCTGGTCATGAGCTGCCCGACACCCTCCATGCGCCAGGGGACCTGCATGTTGCCGCTCTCCTGCACGCAGCGCGACAGGATCAACTGCTCGGCCTCGACGACGGCGTCGGTCGGATAGGGCATATTATCCTGCCCGCCGGTCACGCTGGAGCGCTCCAGTTCCTGCCGAATCGAATCGTCGGCAAGCGCGGAAGGCAGTTGAAAAATCATGATGCCCATATTCCGACGAGGAAATGCGTGTGGTGTTGGACGTTACGCCGCGTCTGCTGCGGTCGGTTCCACCGGCTACATCGCGATGGCGCGCAATCGCGCAATTTCATTAAACCATCGAAACCCGCTCAAACCCATAGAGAAGAGCAGAAATCCGCTTTTTCATGACCTGTCAGCCAAGGCAACGGCGGTAAAGTCGGCGCAGACGTCGTAGCCGGATTCAGGAGTATGCGGTAATCGACCGGCCGCGACGTGGATGAGTGCCTTGCCGAATGTGTTATACGCGCTGCCGTTGATTTCGGCATCGGCCCGACGTACTCAATCGAAACCCGAAAGCGAGGGAACGAGCCTTCCCGAACCCGACGTTTCTGGGCTTTGCTTCCTTA
>JACXTT010004620.1_pt1 | contig 20391 bp, 18 predicted proteins | sample 9270951 | NCBI WGS metagenome assembly JACXTT01 (sample SAMN15532306, study PRJNA645909) | rock metagenome | isolation source: weathered quartz diorite | place: Puerto Rico | collected 2017-06-21
GGCCTGACCTTATGATATCACGGTAAAACCGCGACGGGCCTCCCGCTCACGCAAGTTCGGCGTCTGCTTCAACAACGCGAAAAGCGAATCCGCTAATTCGACGACTCCGTTTGCGGCCTGTCATCCTCGCCGCTAGAATAACCGATCACTTTCTCCTCAAGGCTAACTAATGGAGTCACACACAGCTTACTGCCCAGTCTGCCGGCGCGAGGTGGACCGCCGGATGATCGCCAGCCCTGACGCAGTCGATGAATCGCTTCACCCCCTGCTCGCGGTCAACATGCACGCGTGGCAGCCGGGCAGGGAAATCTGCACGGATTGTATCCGCCGTTACTCGCAACTTCACGACGAACTTTCTGCCGCATTTCCACACTTCGCTGAGCAGGAGCTGAAAGTGGTGCCTACTCCGATGCGTCTGGACGCGCCCGATGAGTTTCGCGGGCGCGGCGCGACCATCGCTTTTCTGGATTCGGGCTTCTATGCGCATCCGGATCTATCCCAGCCGCGCAATCGAATCCTAAAGTACATCAATCTCGTCGAGCGCGCGAAGCCGAGCGAGTTGACTACGCCGCAAGCATCTTCCTGGCACGGGATGATGACTTCGGTAGTCGCGGCGGGAAATGGGTTTCTATCGGGCGGGCTTTATCGCGGCATCGCATCTGAAGCAAACCTTGTGTTGGTAAAGGTGGGGATGTCCTCGCGGGTGCGTCATCAGGACATCGCACGCGGGATTCGCTGGGTCATCCGAAATCGCCAGCAGTACCGTATTCGAATCATCAACATTTCCGCCGGGGGCGACTTTGAAGCGAGCTATCTGACAGACGAGCTCTCGCAGGCGGCAGAGGACGCGACTCGAGCTGGCTTGCTTGTCATTGCCGCGGCGGGCAATTCCGGGCATCTGCGTGATCATCCGGTGCTGCCCCCCGCATCCGCGCCTTCGGTGATAGCGGTTGGCGGGCTGGACGACAGGAACAATCTCGACTTCTCCGACAACGAGATGTATCGCTCGAGTTATGGCCCGACGATTGACGGGCTCCAGAAGCCTGAGATCATCGCGCCCGGGATCTGGATAGCCGCGCCGATCTTGCCCGGCACGCCGACGGCGGAGCAAGCGGTGCTGTTGTCGGAGCTCGAAAACGCTTCCGATTCACAATTGATCGAGATAATAAAGAGGCATCCTGGGGTCGATCAAGACCTCGACCACGCGACGGAGCTTGCGCCTTACCTCTTGCGCCAGGTGGTGTGGCTAAAGATCCGTGACAACAACGTTATCAGCGGTCACTACAAACACGTCGACGGCACAAGCTTCGCAGCGCCCATCGCGTCGTCAATAGCGGCGCAGATATTCGAAGCGGTTCCCGACTTGAAGCCTCACGAAGTCAAACTCGCGTTGATCAAAACCGCAGTCAGGATGGCTCAAGTTGACGTCGACCGTCAGGGCTGGGGAATGGTGAATCCTCGCGCAGCTATAGCCGCCGCGATGGCGATGCGAGGCAGAGGTTTTCAGCCGGTCCCTGACCGCTGAGGGACCCTTTGGAGTGCGCCGCCCTCAGTCGCGGAATTTTGGTAGTTAGTATCTCGGCGGCGCTTTGGGATGTGCCTATAGTCGGCGAAGACACTCGTCAATGATGGCAAACGGACTCTCGTTTTCCCGGAGAGTTAAAACATCCAAAGCGCCGCCGACGCTATGGCAGAGCTGGACTTGGCAGAGGGCGGCGCACTCGACTTTGGACCCCTCCACAGGTTCCTGATGAGGCGCGCGTTGAACTCGCAACTTTCTATGTGATAAAACTGCTGAGTTAGAGCGCTCGTCGGGTTCTAGCTCGAGGCTTTTTTGAGACCTTTTACATCCAGAGCGCGTATAAGCGCTAAGACGGACGTCAGTGACGAGGTGGGCGCTCACGATCGCCGCCCAGGAATCTAGAAGCAAAGGAGAGAGGGAAAGTATGGACAGCAAGTTGGCACCACAGGCTGAGGCGAGAGAGAAGGCGACAGAACCCGAGGTCCCTGTTTCCAATCCCCAGGAAAAGGGGGACGGAAAACCCGCTTCGTACTCGATGATGGAGCCCAAGATGCGTCGTATCTATGGCGAGTTCTATCGCGAGATCTACTTCTCCGAAAAGAAACAACTCGACACCAAGACCCAGGAGTTGATCTCGATCGCCGCCTCGCTGGTGGCCAAGTGTCAGGGCTGCATCGAGGGTCATCTCAAGAAAGCGATCCAGGCGGGTGCAACTCCTGAAGAGATCAGCGAAACGCTTTCAATTGCGGCCGCCATCAACGCCGCGGCGATTATCGATCTCACCGACGTAGCTGCCTCGAACCTCAACATAAATCACTTTCCAAGCGACGGGCCCCGATTCAGAGGTTAACAAATGGATATACTCATGCAACTCGCCATCGGAATACTGTCGGTGATGATCACTCTGGTTGCTAACATCTCCGCACACTTCATGCCGCGACAACCCGCCACGACGCCACAATCTTCAACCGCGCAAACGACGGCCGGCACCGGAGTGGAGTACGGCACGCTTCAATCCCAGTCGCTCGGCAAAGAGCTGAAGTTCGCGGTTGTGTTACCGCCATCATACCAACGTGACGCCAAACGGCGCTATCCCGTGCTCTACTTCCTTCACGGTATGTTTGGCAATGAGCGTGAGTTCGAGCGGCGCGGCGTTGCCGCGGCGATCAGTAAACTGCGCGACGAAGGCAAAATCGGCGAGTTCATCATCGTCTCGCCTGCCGGCGAGAACAGCTTTTACCTGAATGCGAAAAACGGTGCGGCATACGAAGACGCGATCATCAAGGACCTGATCCCTTTTATCGAGAAGACCTACCGAGTCATCGGCACGCCAGCTACTCGCTCCATCCAGGGAATCTCGATGGGCGGCTGGGGAGCGTTGCTTCTTGCCTTCAAACACCCCGAGATGTTCTCGACGGTCACCACTCATTGCGCGGCGTTGTTCAACGAGCTGCCGCGTCCGTCGGGTACCGACCGGCGCTCTCAATTCATGCTTCAGATCATTGGCAAGATCTTCGGCGATCCACCGGATGAGGATTTCTTCAAATCGGTGAATCCGATGTTTGTAGTTGAGCAGAATCTGGCGGCGATCAAGAAGTCCGGCCTCAAGATCTATTTCGATTGCGGCGAGCAGGATCGATATCAGTTTCAGGATAGCAACAAACTGTTCGACGAGAAGCTGACCAAGCTCGGTCTCGCACACGAGTTTCATCTGTATCCCGGGAACCACGGCTGGGAATACATGATCTCTGTCGCGGACCACTCGTACACCTTCTTGTGGAGTAACTTCCACACCGACGCGAAGCCGGCGACGGTTCGCTCGCGCGCCAGCCGTTGAAGCTGGATAGTTAGTGATGCGCTTGGTTCGTTGTTCGGCCTTTAGTTTGGCGGGAGTTCGTATCAGTTGGCGAGACCGCAATTGACGTACGAGCTTCCGCCCGAATGCCGGACTACCAGCGCTTCAGCGTCGTTTCGAAGCCAAGGGCTGATGGCCGCGACCGTCAGCCCGTTTTGATTTGGACCATACTCGTGCCATCGCATTCAGCAACAAACGCTCGAAGCCGATTCGCCGAGATCGTCTCTCGCGAGGATGAAGAGATTAACCTCGCCGAAGCAGCGCTGCTGATAGCGGCCGACGAGTATCCACGTCTCGATGTCAATCTCTACCTCTGGAGACTCGACTCCTTTGGAGACCTCGTTCGTGAGCACGCGGCCGACGCGCGTGACGCGAGCGACTTGATCACAGCTCTGAATGCCACGCTCTTTGAACGCCTGGGATTCAAGGGCAACCGCGAAAGCTACTATGATCCTCGCAACAGCTATTTGAATGAGGTGATCGACCGCAGAACCGGAATACCGATCACGCTGACGGTTGTGTATATCGAAGTCGCAAAGCGAATCGGCTTTCCGGTCAAAGGCGTAGGGATGCCGTTCCACTTCATTGCGAAACACGAGGCCTCAGGCGGGGACGTTTTTATTGACCCCTTCAATGCGGGCCGGCTGCTGGGCTCGGCAGGTTGCGACGGGCTAATAACACAGATGAGCGGCGGCAAACTCTCACTACAACCCGAACATCTCCGGGCAGTAACCAACAAACAGATTCTGACGCGGATGTTGTCAAACCTCCTTGGCATCTACTCGGCTGGTGATCATCGCAGAGCCTTGGGAGCAATCGAGCATATCCTGCTGTTAGACCCTGACTCGCCGCCTCACGTCCGAGACCACGGGTTGCTGCTGGCAACGGTCGGGGATAAAACCGAAGCGATCGCCGAACTCGAACGATACCTCGAGCTCGCTCCAAACGCTCCGGACGGCGGCACGATCCGCGAGCAGATAAAGTCCATCCGCCAGAGTCAGGCCAGGCTTAACTAGAAAGAGTTCGGCGCCCAGGGTTCAGGGTTGAGATTGCCAGAGTTCAGATTGCAGAGTTCGGATTGCAGAGTTCAGGGTGGGGCAGTCAGTCGGGGCAGCGCCTCAAAGTTGTGATCCCACCCAATGACGATGCTACGCCTTACTTTTTACGCTTCTGGACTTCTGCCAGCAGCTTTTCAGCCAGGCTGTTGTGAAACTCCATATTCTGAGAGTTCATTTGAATTGCTTTCTTGAACTCATCCTCGGCGCGAGACCAGTCTTTTTTGTTCTTCGACTGTGACCAGTAGATTCCCAGGTTGAGATGAGGCAGCGCGCTGCTCGGATCTAGCTTCGCCGCGCGCTCGATGTCTTTGATACCGTCCTTCTCGCCTTTCATGACGCGCGCCAGCCCAAGTCCCGCCACAGGCGCCGCGCTGTTTGGATCGATCGCGCTCGCCTTGCGATAGGCATCCGCGGCTTCGTTGAACTTGCCGGCGCCATAATGGGCCAATCCCAGCACGGTGTAAGCCGAAGCCCATCGTGGCTCCTGCTGTGTGACCTTTGACAGAGCGGCTTCGGCGCCCGTAGGGTCGTTTGAAGCGAGCAGCACAACTCCCAATTGATAGCGGGCGGCGGCAAGTGAGTCATCGAGCTTAAGAGCGTTCTCAAACTCGGCGCGAGCCGCGGCTGGTCCTCCGACGCTGCCGCCCGCATCGCCCGGCCCACCGCTGTCACCCTTCGAAGCTGCGCCCGCCGCCTGCCAGGTACGCAAGGCGATAACGCCTCGGAGGTACGCGGCCTGGGCTTGTATGCGAGAGTCGTCCTTGTTCAACGCAAGCGCATTGGTCGCGGCATCCTGTGCATGGGTCATCTGGTCTCGCGTCACCGTTCGCCAGCTGGCAACCGTTTGAGTAATAACCGGTGTGATTGTTTCGCCAAGTTTCGCCGCGAGCACACTCTTGAGCGTCGTGATTTCCGCGCGATCACCATAGGTCAATGCGAGCTTCTGGAGGAGTTCAAAAGCGTTGGGGCTGGCTGGTCCCGCAAGCTTTCCGGAAGTAATCAACCCGTTGAACTCCCTGATATAGTCATCGAGTTTTGGCTCAAGCTTGAAGACCAGGGTTGGCGATTCCGTTCCGGCCTCGAAACCGCGAAGCAGCGGACTATACCCGTCCTTGCGCACCTCAACGCTGTAGTGACCTAGCGGAAGCTTTTCAAACTGAACCTTGCCCTCGCCGTTTGTAACTCCACGCTCTTCGCCGTTGACGAACACTGTGCTCTCTGGGGGATTGGTCAGCACGGTGAGCGTAACTGTAATTGGCACGGGCTCGGTCTTGGTTGTTGGCTTCTTTGGAGTTACCGGAGGCTTCTTGCCCTTCTCAGTAGGCCGTCCTGACGGATCCTGAGCAAAGCTGGCCGTCGATAATGCCAGCACAAGCAAGAGTGCAATTGAAGTTCTGCGCGAAAGCGATGGGGGTTGAGATCTGTTTAACGCCATTGTCAGCACCTCGGTGCGTCATTATAGCGCAGCTTCTTAAAGCGACCAATAGGGTGGCGGCCGAATTTGCGACGTTACTACATCAACGATACGGTCGGCGACCGGAAGGAGGTTCGACAATAGGCAACCCCAATTATCGGTAGGTCAACATGCGCGCCACATTTTGGAGATTCTGATAAGCTCGATGATCTCTCCACCACAGTCTGACCAGTCTATGCCACAACGCCATCTCAAAAACTTTCCAAACAATAATCCGTTCGTAGTAGAATCCGTTGTGTCCCTTGAGCAGCTCAAGTTCGGAGGGCTGATATGCCCGAAGTCAAAGTTTACACGACGGGTTGGAGCACCGATTGCAACCAGGCTAAGCAATTCCTCGACGACGAAGGCATATTCTACGAAGAAGTTGACATCGAAGAGTCCGTCGAGGCTGCGCGTTTTGTGGAACAGGCCAATAGCGGAAAACGGATCGTGCCGACCTTCGACATCGACGGGACTATTTTTAGCCTCAAGCCGTTTGACTGGAAAAAGCTTCAAGCCGAGCTCGAGAGGTTGGGGGTCGAAGAGGAGTGATCTCTCCTCCCCGCTGCTCGCGCGAATCAGATGTCTCAACTAAGCTTCCTTGAACAACTCCTGCAACAACGTCGCGCGGTATCGGTGTCCGAGCTCACCGCCCGACTGAAAACCGTTGTCGAACGTGAGTTCGCCGACGTTTACGTACAGGGTGAAATATCAAACTTCCGCCGCCACACATCCGGGCACTGGTACTTCTCGCTCAAAGACGACGCCGCCGCGCTGAGGTGCGCGAGCTTCAGAATGCAGAATCGAATGATCCGGTTCATTCCCGACGACGGGTTGCACGTAATCGCCCGTGGACGGCTTTCGATCTACGACACCCGTGGCGAATACCAACTCATCGTCGAACACTTGGAGCCAGTGGGTGCGGGGGCCTTGCAACTGGCACTTGAACAGCTCAAGAAGCGATTGGCGGCAGACGGTCTCTTTGCCCCACAGCATAAGCGGCCGCTCCCGAAATTGCCTGGTTGCATCGGCGTAGTGACCTCGCCAACCGGTGCCGCCGTTCGCGACATACTTCGAGTTCTAAAGCGCCGCAATGAATCGGTCAGCGTCCTGATCGCGCCGGTCCGAGTTCAAGGCGAGGGAGCGGCCTCGGACATTGCCCGGGCCGTCCGCCTGCTGAACTCGCGCACAGAAGTCGACGCGATCATCGTTGGCAGGGGCGGGGGCTCGACGGAAGACCTCTCGTGTTTCAATTCCGAAGTGGTTGCGCGAGCGATACACAACTCTCGCGTGCCGGTTATTTCGGCAGTAGGTCACGAGACGGATTTCACCATCGCCGACCTGGCAGCGGACCTGCGCGCTTCCACACCATCGGCAGCGGCGGAGATGGTGGCCAGCGCGCGTGAAGAAATGTGCGCAAGAATCGCCGGTCTTGCGGAAGACATAAGAAAGGCAATCCGGTACCGTCTGCTCGCCCTGCGCGCCGAATTGTCTGACCTCGAATCCAGCCGCGCGTTTCCTCACGTCCAGTCCCAAATACGCGGGTTCGCCCAGCGGGTGGACGACGCGTCGTACTCAGTGGAATCGGCCCTGGGAGCCGCTCTCAAGACACGCCGTACCCGGCACGCGGCCCTCGCTCTCCGACTCAGTGACGCCGACTTGCGGCGCCGCGTAGTTGAGCAGCGCGGAAGACTTACCGAGATGGGTGGCCGGCTTCAGGGAGTCGCCCGGTCGATGCTCGACAGGGGAAGCGAGCGTGTTTCGTTGGCCGCTGGAAAGCTCGATTCGCTGTCACCGCTCGCTGTGCTGGCCCGCGGTTACGCGATCGCGTTTGACTCACAAGGTCGAGTCATCAAGCGCGCGGGTGACGTCGGTTCCGGCGAGCAGGTCCGCGTCCGCGTTTCGGAAGGCGAGATGGATTGCACCAAGGATTAAAGGATCCGGAGTAGCTTTTTTCGTCCGAGTTGGTGCCTTGAGACGTTGAAAGAGTTCGTAGTTCGGCCTTCAGTCAAGCGGAAGTTTGTAAAGCTTCGCCAGGTACGCGTAAATACAACCTTCCGCGTGAAGGGCGGGACTACGAAACTCTCTTATAGGAGACTAATGGCGCGAGCAGCCAAACTGAGTCGACGAGTCACTCACCAGCGAACTGCGCTTCTCGCGACCGCGCTCGTGGTTCTGGTTTCAACTTTGGCTTGCGGGTCTCGAGCTGCAGAGGTTGCCGCTTCCGGGAAAATCGCGGCGGTGCAGGAAACCTTGACTCGCCGTCCGATCTCAGACATTCCCCAGATAAAGGAGATTGTTGATTCTGCGATCGAACAGACCCGGCAGACCTTTGAATACGACCCGTCGTATTCAAAACTGGCTTACCCCAACGGCGATGTGCCGATTGAACGCGGAGTCTGTGCGGATGTGATTGTGAGGGCGTTCCGCAGGGCTGGAGTCGACTTGCAAAAAGAGGTTCACGAAGACATGGCTCGCTATTTCGCGGCTTACCCGGCGAAATGGGGCGCGCGAAAACCAGATTCAAACATCGACCATCGCCGGGTGCCCAACCTGATGACCTTTTTTGAGCGCAAGGCTAAGTCTGTCCCCATCACCACGAAGCCGTCTGACTACAATCCGGGTGACGTCGTAGCCTGGGAGCTCGACAACCATCTGCTTCACATCGGTCTGGTCACCGACGCGGTTGCCGGCGGCACTCGGGATTACCTGGTCGTTCACAATATCGGCGCGGGCGCAAAGATTGAGGACGTGCTGATGAACTGGAAGGTAATCGGGCACTACAGAATGTGGAAGTAAGAGATGACACCAGAAAAGAGTTTCGAGGCATCACTCGAGGAGCTGGAGCAGATCGTGCGCCAGCTCGAGGCGGGCGATCTTCCGCTCGATCGTTCGCTCGACCTGTTCGAGCAAGGCGTGCGTTTGTCGCGTGAGTGTCAGAAGCGGCTCGACGAAGCAGAACGCAAGGTCGAGATTCTGCTTCGCGGCAATGACGGTGCTTACAAACCCGCGCCGTTTGAAGAGCCAGGGGAAGAATGACTGCACCTGAAACCATCACACATTATCTGGCTCGGCGCGGCGCGGAAGTAAACGAGTGGCTTGACCGGTTTGTTCCATCCGAGGCAACACCGCCCGAGTACCTTCATCGGGCGATGCGTTACAGTTTGCTGGGAGGCGGCAAACGACTGCGACCGGCGCTGGTACTTGCGTCGGGAGAGGCGATGGGCGCAAAGACCGATGACCTGATGCCTGCGGCGTGTGCGATCGAGATGATTCATACTTACTCCCTGATCCACGACGATCTGCCGGCGATGGACAATGATGACTTGCGGCGCGGTCGCCCGACTTGTCACAAAGCGTTCGGTGAAGCGGTGGCGATACTGGCAGGCGACGCGCTGCACACTCTTGCGTTTCAAGTGCTTGCCTCGGCTTCCGGTTCGCTGAATTCGGAGCGCCGGATCCGCGTCATCGATGAATTCGCGTCAGCCGCGGGTTCAATGTACGGAATGATTGGCGGGCAGATGGCCGATATCGAAAATGAAGGAAAGAAGGTTGATCCCTCTACTCTAGAGTACATCCATCGGTCGAAGACCGGCGCCCTGATTGCGGCGTCGGTCGCTGTCGGCGGCATCATCGCGGGAGCGAGTGATGACAGCATCGAGCGGCTTCGGTCTTACGGACAGCGAATTGGTCTCGCATTCCAAATCGCTGACGATATTCTGGATGTAGTCTCCACCAGCGAACAGCTCGGCAAGACCCCGGGCAAAGACCAGGCCGTAAACAAGGCGACCTACCCGGCGATCCACGGCATCGCAGGCTCTGAAACGCGGGCCAGCCAGCTCGTAGATGAAGCGGTCGCGACGGTTTCGACCCTCAACCGGGACACAAGGGTGTTGGAAGAACTCGCTCGATTCATCATTGCAAGAACCTCGTGAGGCCGCTATCTTAGTTAGCGCCAGTTCAGGGCTAGCAAAACTTTCAGGAGACCAGGGTTTATTTATGAAGTTGCTCTCTAAAATCAACGACCCGGCGGACATCAGACGCCTTCCGCAATCAAAGCTGCAACCGCTCGCCGACGAACTCCGTGAGTACATGATAGAAACACTCTCGAAGATCGGCGGTCACACCGGCGCGAGTCTGGGACCAGTCGAGTTGATCATTGCACTGCACTACGCATTAAACACACCTAAAGACAAGCTGGTAATTGACATAGGTCATCAGGCATACGCGCACAAGATCCTGACCGGCCGACGCGATCAGTTCCCTACCATCCGACAGTACAACGGGCTGAGCGGCTTCCTGCGCCGAGAGGAATCGGAATACGACGTTTTCAACGCCGCTCACGCGGGTACGTCGATTTCTTCGGCGCTGGGTATCGCGGCAGCGCGCGATCTGAAAGGCGAAGACTTCAATGTTGTGGCGTTTATCGGTGACGCAGGACTGACTGCCGGAATGGCGCTTGAAGGCATCAATCAAGTTGGGCATCTGAAAAAGCGCATGATAATCCTGCTAAACGACAACGAGATGTCGATCTCGCCCAACGTTGGCGCGCTTTCAGGCTACCTCAATCGGATTCGTGGTGCGCGGCCCTACAACGAGTTCAAGCACGAAGTCGAAGAGTGGCTGAAGGTTATTCCGGCGTTCGGCGAGTTGATGCTGTCGAGCGCGAAGGCGGTAAAGGACACTCTGGCGCGCGCCTTTATACCGGGCTCGCTTTGGGAAGAGCTGGGGCTCAAGTATCTGGGGCCGATCAATGGACACGACATCAATTCGATTCTGCAGACGCTGGAAGAAGCAAAGAGCGAGGCTGGGCCGGTCCTCATTCACGCGCTGACGGTGAAAGGCAAAGGCTACGAACCGGCCGAGCGCGACAAGGCGGCGTGGCACGGTACGTCGGCATTCGAGATTGCGACCGGCAAATTCATCAAGGAGCCCGCAACCGCGCCGGCTTACACCGCCGTGTTCGCTCAGGCAACGATCGACTTGATGAAGGAAGACAAACGGATCGTAGCCCTCACCGCCGCGATGCCCGACGGCACCGGACTCAGCAAGGTGATGAAGGAATTCCCGACGCGAACGTTCGATACCGCGATAGCCGAGCAGCACGCGGTGACCTTTGCCGCCGGAATGGCTACGGAGGGCTTGAAACCTATAGCTGCGATCTACTCGACCTTCTTGCAGCGCGCGTTCGATCAGATATTCCACGACGTTGTGTTGATGGGACTCGACGTGACGTTCGCGCTGGATCGAGCCGGGGTGGCAGGGGCGGATGGACCGACTCATCACGGGCTGATGGACTTCGCTTACCTGAGACCGATGCCCGGCTTTGTGATCATGGCGCCCAAAGACGAGAACGAACTTCGCCATATGCTGAAGACCGGTGTGCTATATGACGGTCCGGCGTCTGTTCGCTATCCGCGCGGCAGTGGCGTCGGCGTGCCGCTGGATGAAAAGATCGAGGCGCTCGAGATCGGCAAGGCTGAGATCCTGCGGGAAGGGTCTCATGTCGCGATTCTCGGAATCGGCTCGGAGGTGAGCTACTGCGCGAAGGCCGGCGAGAGGCTCGCTTTTGAAGGCGTCAATGTAACGGTGGTAAATGCTCGTTTCGTGAAACCGCTCGACTCGGAGTTGATACTAGCCCTGGCTCGTTCACACGGAGCAATCGTGACGGCTGAAGATCACTATCTGATGGGCGGTTTTGGCAGTGCAGTGATGGAACTGCTGGAAGAGAATCACCTCAACGAAGTTCGAGTGATGCGGCTCGGATTCCCCGACAAGATAATCGAGCACGCCAGCCAGAGCCTGCTGCTTGCCAAGTACGGGCTGGATGCGGATGGGATCTACGCACAGGTGAGAGATTTCGTCGCCAGCAAGTTCAGTTTCGAACCGGTGTATAGCAGATAGCGGAAGGCGGAAAGCAGAAGGCGGAAAGCAGAAGGCGGAAAGCAGAAGGTTGAAGGCGGCAGGCGGAAGCCAGAAGGCGGAAGTGTCGCTTACTTGACATCCGCGTTCCGCCTTCCGCTTTTTGCCTTCCGCCTTCCGCCTTCCGCCTTTCGCCTTCTGCCTTCTGCCCTCCGCCTTTCGCCTTCCGCCTTCCGCCTTCCGCTTTCCGCCTTCCGCCTTCTGCTTTCCGCCTTCCGCCTTCTGCTTTCCGCCTTCCGCCTTCCGCGTTCCGCCTTCCGACTACTGAGTCTCGCCTTTCATCTATCTCTCAGTCTCCTCAAAAATATGGGTGGTATGTTCGGTGACGCTTGGAGGCGGCTCGATTAAAGGCTCGTAGTTTCTCGGTGCTGATTCTGCCTGCGCGACAGGAGCTGTGTCTTGGCGAACCACCGGCGGCGGTTCATCCAACAAAGGCGGCTGAGTGAAACGCGCGGTCAACGTTGCTATCGACTCGCCAAAGAATGCGGCGTAGACGATCTGGGCCAGACCCTTCAACACTGGCAGCAATGCAATCAACCAGAGGAGCCTCGCCATCGCCTCAAGCCCCTGGACGTGACCATTCGAAGTCTCTTCGATGCGACTGAGAAGCCCTTGATCGATGGCCGTCTGGCCCAGGTAGTAGAGCAGCACTCCCAAGCCGGTGCCCCAGAACAGGCTCACCAGGCCATTTCTGAGGTTGTGCTGCCACGAGTACGACATGTACTCCTTTGGCTTTGGGAGGTTGCGCCGGCGCGCGTCTTCTCGCGCACGTCGTCTCTCCAAACGTGCCGCACGGATCGAGTCGACGGCGGTGCGGTCGATGTTAACGCCGATCACGTTCGGCTGTTTCCAGCTCTTCTTCCAGCTCTCGGCGAATTCTCTTGCGTTCCTGGCAAGGGAATCGACGTCGATCCCGAAGGGCGTCTGCGGGCTGTCGCCGCTTCGAATTGCATCGTTGATTAACTGAATGTTGGTACCGCAAGCCTTGCAGAATCGCTGGCCTTCCACCGTTTGGCTACCGCATTTTGGACAGAACATTTCGCCTCCAACAGGTCGGGGTCGCAATGTCGACTCGCTCGCTAAGCATCGTCCGCGATTATACGCCGGACTCATTAGCCTTCAAAGTTTGTCTTGCCGCGGGTTCTTCGCCCTTTTGACCCCAACCTTATACGGCAGCAATAGCGCTATTGTTTGACTGTCGGGTAATCTTTCACTGCGGGTTGGACGGCGATGCAAATGGGCAAGGAACGAATTGACAAAGTATTAGTAGAGCGTGGACTTGTCGAGAGCCGCACCCGAGCACAGGCATTGATCCTCGCGGGACAGGTGCTTGTTCGAGAACAGCGCGTCGATAAGCCTGGACAGCTGATCGAGACCGATGCTGATATTCGGATCAAGGGCGAGACTCTTCGTTACGCCGGGCGCGGGGGCTTGAAACTTGAGGCAGCACTTCGTGAGTTTAAGATCGATCCGACGGGCAAAAACTGCATCGACGTTGGCGCCTCGACCGGCGGCTTCACGGACTGCCTTCTTCAGCACGGCTCCGCAGGCGTCTGGGCCGTGGATGTGGGTCACAATCAACTCGTATGGCGCTTGCGTCAGGACCCGCGGGTGGTCGTGCTCGAAGGCCAGAATGCGCGTCACCTCGACCCGAATCAGTTCCAGTTTCGCTTCGAGATTGCGTCAGTTGATGTGTCGTTCATCTCGCTCAACAAGGTTCTTCCATCGTTGCTGCCCTGCCTCGCTGAGAACGCTGACTGCATCGCGTTGATCAAGCCTCAGTTTGAGGTCGGCAAGGGAGAAGTGGGGCGCGGAGGAATAGTGACTGATCCCGCAAAGCACAGACGTGTCCTGAACGAAATCAAGAGTGCGGCGCTGGCGATTGGCTTTCGGCCGGTTGGTCTGATTGAATCTCCGATTCTTGGAGCAGAAGGCAATCGCGAGTTTCTCATGCATCTCAAGCCTGCTTCCGAGAACGAGGCCAGCATCAGCCTCCTTGACGAGCGGATCGATTTACTTACCAGTTGATCGAGTATGTCTCAGATTTTTGCGAATTGACCCTGACCCTGTTCTCATACACACACCGTGAGATTCCATTTCAAAACGTGAGCAACATTAAAGACAGTCCGACGCACAGAAACTAATCCAGAACCTTGTCTGCTGAAATACGATGCTATAGATTAACCTGGCGCCAGATCATGCGAGCCACGTTCACCCATCTGATAGGTCCACAAAAAGGACAACGCGAAAAGTTCGACGCCGAGAGAATCTCGGTTGGGCGCGCGGCGAACAACATGCTCTGCCTCGGGGACGGTGCGCGGCGCGTGTCGTCTCATCACGCCGAGGTCACTCAGGATGGCGATCAATTTGTGCTGCGTGATCTGGGCTCGACCAATGGAACGATAATCAACGGCCGCCGTGTGGTGGTCAGCGAACTGGCGAACGATGACCTGATCGAATTCGGCGTTGGCGGGCCGCTGGTTAGATTCGGTGTCGAGCCCGAAAACGAAGATCAGGTTGAAACCGCCAGCAAAGATCGACGCGAGTCCGATCGTTTTGGTTCGGGCTCAGGCGCTTCCGAGAAGGCTATCGGGCATCTGGCAGTAGACGGTTTGAAAAACAACGCGAGGCTCATCGCAGCGCTCGCAGCGGCTATGCTGTTGGGTGGTGTGGGCGGCATCGTTGCGTCTTCCAGGCTGCGCGCGCCCGATTCGGAGTCGATGAGTTTCGCGGAAATCGCGGAACTGAACATCCCCAAAGTCGTGCTGATTCGAGCCGAGTTTGAGCTGCTGGATTCGAGCGGCCAGGTGACGACCACCGAAGCGCGAACCGGATCGGGCTTTATCATATCGGAAAGCGGATTAATCGTTACAAATCGGCATCTTATCTTCGACTGGGAGTACAACGCACCCCCGCCCGGAAGCAGCGGCCGACTAACAAGGATCGAAGCGATCCTGCCGCATCACACATTCGAAGACGCGCTCCAGGCGGAAGTCTACAGACTCGGTCCAGATAAGGCTGTCGACGTGGCTGTCCTGAGAATCAACTCACCCGACCTGCAGTTTGTGCGCGCAGTCGAGGCCGACCTTGGACGCACAAATCCAGGCGACGAAGTTGTTATTATCGGCTACCCTCTTGGGCTGGATTTGTTGCAGTGGACCAAAGACACCACGGCCGATCCGTCGCTTTCAACCGGCATCGTAAGCCGCGTGGGGCACGACTTTATTCAACTCAACCTGCGCGCTTATCATGGCAACAGCGGAGGTCCGGTGCTAAATCGAAAGGGTGAGGTGATTGGAATTCTGACCGCGAACTTCGCCAGCGCGCAGGACATCGCGCTGTGCACACCCATAAACGCCGCGCTCGGACTGGTGAAAAGCGAGCTTGGCTCACTGCGAGCGGAGGCATCCGTGCCTGCTCTGTGATGGCACACGGAGATATTCCTCTTCTCGCGCGTTCATCAGCAGGCAAGGATGCCTCCACTCCCAGGTCATCAAAACGAAAGGTACTGAATCGTGTCAGATCAACCGCAACGTACTCGGGAGCGAAAAACATATGAGAAATTTCAACCGCCCAAGCGGGTGCTGTTAGGGCCCGGACCGAGTCCAGTTGAAGATCGCGTGCTCGCCGCGATGTCCGCGCCGGTTCTGGGCCATCTCGATCCGCTCTTCCTCCGCTGCATGGACGAGATTCAAGAGATGCTGCGCTATGTGTTTGAGACCGGCAACCGCGTCACGGTTCCCATCTCGGCAACCGGAAGCGCGGGCATGGAAGCTGCCTTGGTCAATATCATCGAGCCCGGTGATGAAGTGGTTGTCTGTATACACGGAGTCTTCGGCGAACGGAGGCTTGACATCATCGAGCGCGCCGGGGGTAACCCGGTGATCGTGCGCGCGGAGTGGGGCCACGCCATTAACCGCAAGGATATCGAGGCCGCGCTTGACTCCTCGAGTCCGCGGGCGCTGGCCATCGTTCACGCTGAGACTTCAACCGGCGTGCTCCAAGATCTGACCGGATTGGCCGAGCTTGTTCACGCCAAGGGAGCATTGCTCATCGTCGACGCGGTGACGTCGCTCGGCGGGCATCCTGTCGGCGTTGATTGCAACGGCATCGATGCTTGTTACTCTGGCACACAGAAGTGCCTGGGCGCTCCTCCGGGGCTCTCGCCGATAACGTTCTCTGAGCGAGCCCTCGAGCGGGTACGCGCCAGAAAGTCAAAGGTTCACAGCTGGTATCTCGACATGACGATGGTCGAGAAGTACTGGGGCAGCGATCGGACCTATCATCACACAGCGCCGATATCCATGAGCTACGCCTTGCGCGAAGCGCTGCGGATCGTGTGCGACGAAGGTCTCGAAGCGCGATGGCGGCGGCATGAGCTCAATCATCGGGCGCTTGTTGCGGGCGTGGAGGCCATGGGGCTCGCGATGAATGTCGCACCCGAACACCGCTTGTGGAGCTTGAACGCGGTTCGTGTGCCCGAAGGCGTGGACGACGCTGGTATTCGAGGGCGTTTGTTGAACGACTCAAACATCGAGATCGGCGGCGGGCTTGGGCCGCTGAAAGGAAAGATCTGGCGCATTGGTCTGATGGGTTCCGGAAGCTCGCGCGATAACGTGCTGCTGGTCCTTGAGGCGTTGCGCGGTGCACTGAAGGCTGAGGGGTTCGAGTGTCCATCGGGTGTAGAAGCCGCAAGAGGGGTCAGCTGATATTGGAAGCTTCTTATGGTCGAGTTTTGCGTTCTTGCTTTTCGATTGCCCTGCGCGCATACGGCTGGGCTGACCCTGCGCTGGTTTCGTCGCGCTATCCTAGAAAGCCCAGATTCTCAAATCGGTCGCCGAGAACTGTTTGCGTATCGGCTCCAGGCCAGCGGTCCAGCACGGTCGAATACATCGACCGATAATCAGCGCTGAATTTCAAATTCCCGTCGGCGTCGAGATCGGACGCAAGGGAGGGCTGCTGCCCAAGCTAAAGCTTGTACTCTGAACTCATCTCAAACCGGGCCCTGCCTTGTCGAAGCATATCCGCCGACGCTGAGTTTGGAGGAACAAAGACGATCGCGATCTTCGCGCTCGACGCGTCGCATGGTATCGTGTCAGAGCTATCGAGCTTCAGGTTTCGGCCGTCGATTCCGGGTTTGGTACCCTGTAAGCTGTCGAATCGTAAAGGCTCAGCGCGACTGGAGCGATGAGATGACCGACGCAAATAGACGCCAGCGAGGTGATGACAGCGGACAGCATCCGGTGACGCTACCACCCACTCTATTCCTCAGCCGCAAGCTCTTGTTCAATCGCGAGGCAAGCTGGCTCGAGTTCAATCGACGCTTGTTGGAAGAAGCAATCAATCAATCCCAGCCGCTCCTCGAACGCGTCAAGTTCATGTCCATCTTTTCTTCCAACCTCGACGAATTCTTCATGATTAGAGTGTCCGGTCTGAAGGAGCAGATCGACGAAGGTGTCACCGATTTGTCGCTCGATGGACTCACGCCTGTGGCGCAGCTCAAGCTGATCAACGAGAGAATACGGCCCATGCTTGGGCAGCAGGTCGCCTGCTTTAAAGACGACCTGCTTCCCGCGCTCTCTTCGCACGGCATCGTAATAACTCCGTACCGAGCGCTATCGGACCGCGAGCGGCGCACGCTTGGCACCTACTTCAGGGAGAATGTGTTCCCGGTGCTCACTCCGCAGGCGGTCGACCCCAGCCATCCGTTCCCATACATATCGAATCTCAGTCTCAACCTCGGAGTTATGATCGAACCGAACGGCGACGCGGACTCGACGTCGAACGACGGACCGCCTCGATTCGCGCGGGTAAAGGTCCCGCCCCTCGTTCCGCGCCTCGTGCCGATCGGAGGCGGGCAAAACACCGAGTTCCTATTCCTCGAGGAGCTCATCGCCGCCAACATAGATGTCCTGTTCCCGGGGATGCGACCAACCGAAATGCATCCTTTCAGGGTGACCCGCGATGCGGACATAGAGATCCGCGAGGATGAGGCAAATGACCTTTTGCAAGCGGTCGAGCGAGAACTGCGCAAGCGACGATTCGGGACCGCGGTTCGGCTGGAAGTCGCCGCGTCGATGCCCGGCGAGATGGTGCGATATTTGGCAAGCTCGCTCCGGCTGAACGCCGATGACGTCTACACCATCGACGGGCCGCTCAATATGCCGGACCTGATGGCTCTCTACAAGCTCGATCAGGCTTCCCTGAAGGACAAACCGCTGGTTCCCGCGGTCGCCCCCGCGTTCAGAACAGAGGAGCCGATGTTCGATGTCATCAAGCGGCACGATGTGCTTGTTCATCATCCTTACAACTCTTTCGCGTCGGTGGTTGACTTCATTACCACCGCCGCAAACGACCCAGACGTGATGGCCATCAAAATGACGCTCTACCGAACCGGACCGGACTCGCCGGTTGTGAAAGCGCTTATGGAAGCCAGCGAAAAGGGCAAGCAGGTTGCGGTACTCGTCGAGTTGAAGGCGCGCTTTGACGAAGAGAGCAACATCGAGTGGGCCAGGCGGTTGGAGCGCGTCGGCGTTCACGTAGTCTACGGATTGATCGGTTTGAAGACTCATTGCAAGCTCGCGCTGGTGGTGCGCCGTGAAGGGGATTCGCTCCGGCGTTATATGCACGTCGGCACCGGCAATTACAATCCGACGACCGCCCGAATCTACACCGATATCGGCCTGTTTACCGCGGATGAACACTTCGGCGCGGACGCGACTGAGCTGTTCAACTATTTGACCGGCTATTCGAAGCAAATTGAATATCGGCGATTGCTGGTTGCTCCGGTGAACCTGCGCGACCGAGTGGCCGCTCTGATCGAACGCGAGATCGAACATCATAGGAATGGGCGGCCTGCGCGGATCATCGCCAAGATCAACAGCCTCACCGACACAAAGCTCGTCCGTGTGCTTTATGAAGCCTCGCAGTCCGGCGTGCCGATCGATTTACTAGTCCGCGGTGTCTGCGCGTTGAGACCCGGAGTGCCGGGACTATCGGATACTATCACCGTCACGAGCATAGTCGGCCGCTTCCTGGAACACAGCCGGATTTTCTATTTCCTGAACGGCGGCGAAGAGGATGTCTATATCGGCAGCGCGGACTGGATGCAACGGAATCTTGATCGCCGCGTCGAGCTCCTCGCGCCAATCGAAGATCCGAAATTGCGGAAGCACTTGAAAGAAGAAGTGCTCGACGTATGCCTGCGAGATAATGTGAAAGCGCGGCGGTTGCAGCCGGATGGAAGCTATGAGCCCCTGCGAGTTTCACCGGGCGAAGACACGGTGGACTCGCAGAGTCACCTTATTAACTATTACAGCTCTGCTTAGCTGTCCACGCACCTTCCGTTGCGCCGGGGCAAAGCAAAGGAGTCCACATATTGAAACGAACTCTCCCGAGAACGTCTCTTTTGCTGATACTAGCGGGTATCCTTGTAGCTGTTTTGACGCCGGCTGTTCTCTCGCAAGAGAAACATCCGTTAGCGGGTACTTGGACCGCCAACATCTCGAAATCGCAGCGGCACCCGAACCACCTCTTCAAAAGCGCCACGCTTCACTTTGAGGTTTCGGGGGAAGTGGTTTCGCTCACTTACAAAGGCGTCAACATGTCGGGAGCCGAAGAGACGGGGACGTTCAAGATCCATCCGGATGGCAAGGAACACCCGATTCCCGACGCTCCGGGGCTTGTCGAGGTGTCGCGATGGGCCAGCCCTCGTATTCTGGAGACAGCGGCCAAACAGGGAGCGAATGTGGTCGGTCACAGCTCCTACGAAATCTCCGAAGATGGAAAGACGCTAACGGCAAAGATCAGCGGGAGCGACGCGAGCGGAGCGCAGTTCGAACAAATCATCGTGTGCGATCGTCAATAACAGCACAGTCGAAAGTTCAACTATGAAAAAGCTAACTCGCAGAGATTTGATGAAATCGGCCGCAGGAGCCGGTTTCGTGGCGCTTGCTGCTCCGATGATCAATAGCGGGCGATACCGATTGTTCGCTGAGTCACTCAAAGAGTACTCGGCCCGAGCAATCGAGCTGGTGACCAGATCAACGGTCATCGACATGCTCAGCCCGTTTACTCTCAACTTTCCGAAGCAAGCACAGTGGTTTACCAACCCCGAGAGCTTCACCGCCTCGGACTTAAGACCGCTTAAGGATTCGGGCATCAACGTATTCCATATCGGTGTCGGTATGGGCGGACCCGAAGCCTACTTGGAAGTGCTGAAATTCTTCGCGGCCTGGAATGGACTTATCGCCGATCACACAGATCATCTTATGCGCATCGACAGCGCAAGCGACCTTGAGCGCGTTAAGCGATCAGGCAAGATCGGAGTTATGCTTGGGCTTCAGAACTCAGAGCAGTTCCGTACGACCGCCGACGTCAACTTCTTTCATGGCATCGGTCAGCGAGTCTCCCAACTGACTTACAACTCGCGAAACATGATCGGAAACGGCTCAACCGAGCGCCGCGATGAAGGGATCAGTGATTGCGGTGGCGCCATCATCGAACGAATCAACTCGGTTGGTATGGCGGTGCACGTTTCGCCCTGCGTGGAATGAACGAGCCCGGAGCCCTTTGGGGGTTC